>Ga0308158_10000219_pt1 | contig 122217 bp, 103 predicted proteins | sample PhyBR2_FD_201038 | JGI IMG/M metagenome (GOLD analysis project Ga0308158, IMG submission 201038) | Phyllosphere microbial communities from UC Gill Tract Community Farm, Albany, California, United States - DLSLB.R2 | ecosystem: Host-associated > Plants > Phyllosphere > Unclassified | place... | reverse complement strand
AGTTGGCGTAGGTCTTGCCACGGCTCTGGTCGACGACGATGCCGCCGCCGCCGCGGTTGTCGCAGCCGGAAGTGGTCGCGACGTCATGGATCCAGCTGTTCGAGACCGACGAGTTACCGCCGTTCATATAGATACCGGCACGCACGGTGGTGCTGCCCTTGCCGTTGATCTGGAAACCGTTGATATCGGTATAGCCGCCCCTGACGGTCCACATCGTGTACGAACTGCCGGCCGGCACGAGGATGGCGCCGTACTTGGTATCGGAGACAAAGCGGATCCGTGCGCTGGCGGTGCCGTTGACGGACGAGGTGATGGTTTCGGCATAGGTGCCCGGTGCCACGTGGACCGTATCTCCCGGCAGGGCCAGGTTGGAAGCACGCTGGATGGTGCGCAATGGGGCGGTGCTGGACGTGCCGGCATTGGTGTCGCGGCCCGAGGTGGAAACATACAGGTTTCTTGCAGATGCTGCGGCCGAGCTCATGAGGATTACTGCAAAACCGCTGAGCAACATGACGTTAGACGCTTTGGGAAGACGAGCAAAAGTTTTCACTGGAAATGCCTTTAATCACGAAAAGAAGAAACCGAATTTTACGGTAAGAAACTGACGCAATTCAACTTTTCTCGAAAAAAATTTTTCTCAGTGAATTGTTTGGCTATGGAATTTTCCCACAATAAACTAAATGCACTGTTCAATAAAATTTCAATACATCGACCTTAAAAGTTTATAGTTCATTAAAATTCTTATTCGCGGTGCTTTTTCCATAAAAACAATCTTATTTGTTTGTAAATTATTTGGATGCAAGGCGATTTTCGGCTTCCCGGAAGGACTGTCGGGAGAAAATCGCGAAGGAAAGCAGGGATTGATATTTCATTGACTCACGTGGCAAGTCCGACGCCCTTCCGTACCATTTTGATTCGTTATTTTTGGAGTGAAATCAATGGCTTACGAAAATGAATCGGCCGCTCCGCAATGGCGCCCCAAAATTGCGAGATGGATGAAGCGACCGCTCTTGCACAAACTACGGTCTGTCGGAGGAAAGGTCAGAACGGGGATGCATCGGATCGAGGATTTCGTATTCGAATGGCGACGTGGCCTGGACTGCAGCGGCTATATCGAAAATCGAAAAATCGAAACAATTCATGCGGCATCCCTGCCGCATTCGAGGGCCTATCAGGCGGTCTCTTGTGCCGCAATTCGTGAATTGATCGATGAGGTGAAAAAGACCGGTATCGTATTCGATCATTTCATCGATCTCGGCTCAGGCAAAGGCAAGGCTTGCTTTTACGCCGCTATTCGATATCGCTTCCGTAAGATTGTTGGCGTCGAGTTTTCCGGGCCACTCGTTGAAATTGCTCAAGATAATGCTATTAGATTTGGTGCGGATAATATTTTCTTTGTTAATGCCGATGTGGCCAATTTTTCCTTGCCACCAGGCGATAATCTGGTTTTCCTGTTCAACCCGTTTGGCGAGTCAATTCTAAGAAAGTTTTTAGAGGGCAATATGGATCGGTTCAGGCAAAGCAGGTCGGTCATTGCTTACTGCAATGACCAGCATCGCCTCTGTCTCGCCAGAGCCGGATTCGTCACGCTCTTCAGGAATCAGGACACCCAGGGATCCCTGCATCAGTACAGTGTTGGTTAAGCCGCGGAGTGGCGGCGGCGTGGCAGTCGAGCTGCAGCGCTACGGCATGAGGAAATACGGGGAGCATTTCCAAAGCGGTGCAAGGAGGGGGCGGGATGCATCAGCGGCAATGGAAACCGGTGCGTTTCAATGCCTTGCGGACCACAAATGCTTTATGCGTAGAGGGTGATGCGTGTCGACATGGCAGAAATAGAGGATACGGTCTCGTGCCTTATTGCAAGCTGCCAGCTCCATCGCACATCGGTGATCATTGTGTGACAGAGCTTGCTTTGGCAGGCTTGCGATGCACTACTCGGACAATGCGATGATTTCCATATTAGCGGAAGGCATCTCGATCGCGTTATTCAGCAGGGTGTTGGCAACATGATCGACATCGGAGCGGGACAGATAGGGACCCATCGGCAGACTCATTACCCTGGCGGCCATTTCGTCGGCCACCGGGCAGGTATCCCTGGTCTCTGGCGAGGTATAAGCCGGTTGGCGATGAATAGGCATGGGGTAATGAATTGCAGTTGGAATTCCGGCCTCCTTCAGCGCGGCCTGTACCCGGTCTCGTTCTTCAAGAACCACCGTATATTGTGCGTAGACGCTGCTGCGTTCCGGTAAAACGCCAGCCAGGCCGATCCGGCCCGACAGAAGGGCGTCGTACCACGCCGCCACCTTGGCGCGCTGGGCCAGTTCCCAATCGAAGCGCTCGAGCTTAGCCAGGACGACCGCACACTGGAGCGTGTCCATGCGTCCTCCTACGCCGATCCGCGTATGGACGTAGCGCTGCGATTGCCCATGGACGCGAATTTCACGTGCTGCTTTGGCAATATCGTCATCATCGGTGAACAGTGCTCCGCCGTCTCCGTAACATCCGAGAGGCTTGCTCGGAAAGAAGCTGGTACAGCCAATTTCCGAAAGATGGCAACTTTTTTTGCCGCGATAGGCGGCGCCGAAGCTTTGGGCCGCGTCTTCGACAACCGTCAGTCCATAACGCCGCGCAATCGCGTTGATCTGATCCATGTCGGCCGGTTGACCGTACAAGGATACCGGCATGATCGCCCGGGTGCGGGGGGTGATGGCGGACTCGATCATCGAAGGATCGATATTGCAGGTTCGGCGGTCGATATCGACGAACACTGGCTTTGCGCCGACCAGGACGATCGCCTCGGCAGTGGCGATGAATGAGAACGGTGTCGTGATCACTTCATCGCCCGGACCGATGTCGAGCGCCATCAGGGCGATGATCAATGCCTCGGTGCCGGACGACACGGTGACGCAATGACGCGCGCCGCAATACTCCGCAAGCCGCGCCTCGAGCTCCGTCACTTCTGGCCCCATGATGTACTGGCCGTGGTCAAGCACTGCCTGGATGCGTCCGTTGATCAGGTCGCGGGATTGCTGGTATTGGGATTTGAGGTCGATGAATTCCATGGTCGATTCACTTGGCTGGTTCAGGAAGGCGGGCCCAGGCTCAGGCGCCGCTGCTGTGGGAAAGCATGCAGGTACCGTCTCGCAGGATGTAGAGATCCCTGGTGTGTTGGCAGCGTGCCTCGGCATTACCGGTGAGCGGCAAGGAGAGGCGTTCGCCGAACCGGCTGATCCAGCCGATCTGGCGTGCCGGCACGCCGGCCATCAGCGCGAAGGCCGGCACGTCGCGGTTGACCACCGCGCCGGCGCCGATGAAGGCGTGCTCGCCGACAGTCACGCCGCACACGATGGTGGCGTTGGCGCCGATGGTGGCGCCGCGGCGGACCAGCGTGCGCCGGTATTCGTGCTTGCGCGTCACCGCGGAGCGCGGGTTGTAGACGTTGGTGAACACCATGCTCGGGCCGCAGAACACGTCGTCTTCCAGCGTCACGGCGTCGTAGACCGACACGTTGTTCTGGATCTTGACGTTGTTCCCGATCGCGACGTCGTCGCCGACGAACACGTTCTGGCCCAGGGAGCAGCCGGCGCCGATGCGCGCGCCGGCGCAGACGTGGGCGAAATGCCAGACCCGGGTTCCCTCGCCGAGGACCGCGCCGTCATCGACGATGGCGCTGAAGTGGATGCTGGTATCCATGTCAGTAAACCAGCGGCAAAGCGACACGCTGGCCGTCACGCGCCGACTTGTATGCCGCGACCAGCACTTCCAGCGACTTCAGCCCCTCGCGGCCATCGGTTTCCGGCTCGGCCTCGCCACGCAGCACCTTGATCACGTTGTCGTAGTAGAGAGGGTGGCCGAAGCCGTACACCGAACTCGTTTCGTAGCTGGCGTTGCGCACCATGTCGTCGTCCGGATCCGGTGTGGCGAATTCCCAATGCTGGATCTCGTTCACTGCGACGCCGCCGATGCGCACCGTGCCGCGCTCGCCCAATATCGTGATCGAGCCTTCCAGATTGCGCGGGTAGGTGAGCATGGTGACGTTCATCGAACCCAGCGCGCCGTTGCGCCAGCGCAGGCTGAGGACCCCGGTATCCTCGACCTCGATGTCGCGCGCCAGCGTGGCGGTGTAGGCCTGCAGGCTCTCGACCGGGCCGATGATCCACTCGATCAGGTCGACGTAGTGGCTGGCCTGGTTCATGAAGGCGCCGCCGTCGAATTCCCAGGTGCCGCGCCATTTGGCGCTGGTGTAGTACTCCGGCGGACGGGTCCAGAACACATTCAGGTTGACCATGTAGATGCGGCCGAAGCGCTTCTTGTCGACCGCCCGCTTGAGCAGCTGGAGCGTGGCGTTGCGGCGGTTCTGCTTGACCACGAACAGGCGCACGCCGGCCGCATCGGCCGCGGCGACCATCCGTTTGCCGTCCTCCCAGCGGGTTGCCATCGGTTTTTCGGTCATCACGTGGTGTCCGGCTTGCGCGATCTGGATCGTCTGGTCCGGATGCAAGCCGGACGGTGTGGTGAGGATGAAGGCATCGGCCTCGCATTTTCGCAACATCTCGTCCAGGTCGGTATAGCCGGGGGTGCGGGTCGAGCTGACGGCGTGGTCGAGGGCACGCGGATCGACGTCGCAGACACCGACCAGTTCTGCGCGCTCGTGGTGCTTGCGCAGCGCATCGAAATGGTTGTTGGCGATGCGGCCGCAACCGACCAGGGCAAAGTTGATCTTGCGGTCGGTGATGGGGGCGGGATAGGGGCGCATGGCGGGATCCTCAGGCTTTCACGATGTTGGACATGGGGGCGAGGTAGACACCGCGGGTGTCGACGATGAGCGGTGCGTGTCTCTGAATCAGATCGTAGTCAAAGGCGGAGTGTGCGGTCGCCAGCAGCACCACGTCGTAGGAAGCGATGCTTGCCGGCGTCAAATCGACGCTCGCGAGGTCGAACCGGTGCTCGCGCATGCGCGGGAACACCGGCACGTTCGGATCGGAATAATGCACCACCGCGCCTTTGTCCCGCAGGATCTCCATGAGTTCGACCGAGGGCGACTCGCGCATGTCCTCGACATCCTTCTTGTAGGCGATGCCCAGCACCAGCACCCGGCTGTTCATGACGGACTTGCCGCGCCGGTTGAGTGCATCCGTGACTTTCTCGATCACCCAATGCGGCATCTCGCTGTTGATCTCGCCCGCCAGTTCGATGAACCGGGTGTGCAGTCCATAGGCGCGTGCTTTCCAGGTCAGGTAGAAAGGATCGATCGGGATGCAATGCCCACCCAGGCCAGGGCCCGGGTAATAGGGTGTGAAGCCGAAGGGTTTGGTGGCGGCCGCGCGGATGACCTCGTGGATGTCGATTTGCATGCGGTCGGCGATGATCTTCATCTCGTTGACCAGGCCGATGTTGACGGCGCGGTGGATGTTTTCCAGCAGCTTGGTCAGCTCGGCGGCGCGGGTCGAGCTGACCGGCACCACGCGGTCGATCGCCGGGCTGTAGAGGGCGATGCCGGCTTCAAGGCAGGCCGCGGTCACGCCGCCGCAGATCTTCGGAATGGTGCGTGTCTCGAAGTCCGGGTTGGCCGGATCTTCGCGTTCCGGCGAGAACACCAGGAAGACGTCGCGCCCGACAATGAAGCCGCGCGACTCCAGCCGCGGTTTCAGTTCCTCGTCGGTGGTGCCGGGGTAGGTGGTGCTTTCCAGCGACAGCACCTGGCCAGGGCGCATGAAGGGCAGCAGGGCGTCGGCGGTGCCGAGCACGAAGGACAGGTCCGGTTCGCGGTAGGCGTTCAGCGGGGTCGGCACGCAGATGATCAGCGCGTCCGGCTCGCCCGCGCGCGCGAAGTCGGTGGTTGCCTCGAATCCGTTCTCGTGCGCTTTCGCAATATCGCCTGCCTTGATATGGTTGATATAGCTTTCCCCACGATTCAGACGCTCGACCTTGGTTTCGTCGATGTCGATGCCGAGAACGCGGAAGCCTGCCTCGACATAGCGCAGCGTCAGCGGGAGGCCGACGTAGCCCAAGCCAACGATGCCAATAATGGCTGTTCGGTCAAGCAGCTTGTTGACAAGCTGTTCCAAGGATGCTGGCTTGCTTTCGTCACGCATGGAAATCCTCCTGAATCGGTTAGGGAGATGGGGCGGGCCACTTCAGATACGGAACGAGACGGCTTTCTTGATCAGTCCCAGACGCTGCGGAGGCCGGACGGGCTGGGCCGCTGGTGTGCTTGGTACCGGCTGGGGGCTGTATTCGGTGACGATGGCCTTCACCATCGACTCGATCATCTTGCGTTCATGGGTGTCGCAGGCCATCATCAGGCAGGTGATGAAGGTGTCGAGCACGCTGGGGTGCAGCGCGTTTTCCTTCATGCGCATGATGCGCGAGTGGTCGCTGGGGAAGACCACGCCGTCGGTCAGCAGCTCTTCGTGCAGCTTCTCGCCGGGGAACAGGCCGACGTAGCGGATCTCGATGTCGCCGTCCGGGTTCTGGGCGTTCTTTTCGGTCAGGCCGTGCAGGGCGATCATGGTGTGCGCCAGGTCGAGGATGCGCACCGGTTGGCCCATGTCGAGCACGAACACGTCGCCGCCCTTGGCCATCGCGCCGGCCTGGATCACCAGCTGGGCGGCCTCGGGGATCAGCATGAAGTAGCGCGACACCTCGGGGTGGGTGATGGTCAACGGGCCGCCGCGGGCGATCTGGCGCTGGAACAGGGGGATCACCGAGCCCGACGAACCGATCACGTTGCCGAAGCGGACCATGCAGAAAGTGGTATTGCCGCCGTGCCTGGCAGCGGCCGCCTGGAAGATCAGCTCGGCGATGCGCTTGCTGGCGCCCATGATGTTGGTCGGGCGCACCGCCTTGTCGCTGGAGATCAGGACGCAGGTTTCGACACCGTGCTTGGCGGCCTGGGACGCGATCACCTGGGCCCCGACCACGTTGTTGCGCAGGCCTTCGACGATATTGGTCTCGACCAGCGGCACGTGCTTGTAGGCGGCGGCGTGGTAGATCGTGTCGACCTGGCCGTCGCGCAGGATGCGCTCGACCAGGTCGGCATTGCATACCGAGCCCAGGTGGGCTTCGATGGGGATGTCGGGGAAGCGCGTGCCCAGTTCCTGGCGGATTGTGTACAGGGCGAACTCGCAGTGGTCGAGCAGGTGCAGCCGGCTCGGCGCCACCGTGACGATCTGGCGGCACAGCTCACTGCCGATGGAGCCGCCGGCCCCGGTGACGAGCACGGCCTTGCCGCGCACGCAGCGGGCGAACAGGTCGACGCGCGGCGGTACCGGCGGGCGGCCGAGCAGGTCTTCGAACTTCAGCTCGCGGATGGCTTTGTGCGGCGTCACCTTATCGTCGGCGAGGTCGACCAGCCGGCTCAGGATCTTGGTGCTGACGCCGGCCTGGGCCAGACGCTGCATGATGTCGCGCAGGCGCTCCGCGGACACCGATGGAATCGCGATGACGATCGAGCGGATGTGCATGGTGTCGACGACTTCCGCCAGACGCTCGGTGTTAAAGACGCGCAAGCCGCCGATTTTACGTTCGTTCAGTGCGTGCTTGTCATCGAAGAAGCAGACCGGACGGTATTCCTCGCTGGCGCGCATGGTGGTAGCCAATCTGGCTCCCGCTTCGCCGGCACCATAGATTGCCACTAACTCGGGATCCGAACACGCATGGGTATGTTGCGTACGCAGGAGATTGCGTATGCCGACGCGTGAGGCAATGACATAGGAAAACACGATGAACCAGTAAATGGCCAGGGTGCTGCGCGGGAAGCTTTCCTCATGAATAAAAGCCAGGACAATATAAACGCAGAGGAAAGAGATCGCTAGCGATAGTCCTGTGATGCCGAGCAGGCGATGTTCAATAAAGCGGATGACGGCACGATAAAGATCTGATACGGAAAACGTGGCGATGGTAATCGCAGCAACCAATGCATAGGAGCCGAGGCCGAAATTGGAGAGAAGCTTCTGGTCGCCACCCTGCAGTAACAGGGCAATGAGAAAGCAAAATGGCAGTGCGATCAGGTCTGCTGTGATCATCAAAGCGATTTTTATTGTCCTGTCTAGTGAAACCATCTTCGAGCACAAGTGCTTGATTCCACTGTAAAAATTGGAGCTATTCAATCTTGGCATGATGATATCTTATGTAAGGTTCAGAATTGCTCTATAAATTTAATTGTGTTAATTTTTTTATGGTATTAAATTTATTCCGTGCAAAAATATCTTCGGAGCTAACGTGTGGGAACTATTTCTTCATTCGTTGATTATTTGCGCAGTCAGCGTTTCCGCGATTTGATCAGGCTCAAGGCTGCAGAAGAATATCTATCGTCTTGATGAGTTTCGGAATGAAGTAAAATTTGCGGAAGAGGAGGGAAAACTTGAATGTGGACAGCTTCGGATAGATGGTCGACAACATGGCGAATATCGCGATGTCCCCACGAGCCAGAACGTGGCCTCTGAAGCTGGAGTCAAAAAAATTATTTCGTGCGCTCAATGAATCGATCTTGATGAGCATGACTAAATAGTTGTTCGGTGACGCCGGTTTAGTGCGAACATTTACTCAACGATATAGGCTTTATTTGTCGTTTTCTTGCACAGTTTTTCCAATGCGCAAATGGCATTCCAGGATTTCCATAACCTGCAAAACGAGATGGAACATGAGCGAACGTTCACAATGCCTCGATTGCGACGTGCTGGTAGTGGGCGGCGGCATCAATGGTGCCGGTATCGCGCGCGATGCCAGCGGACGTGGGCTGCGCGTGATACTGTGCGAAAAGGATGACCTGGCCCAGCACACGTCGTCGGCGTCGAGCAAGCTGATCCATGGTGGCTTGCGCTATCTGGAGCAATATCACTTCGGCCTGGTGCGAAAGGCGCTGGCCGAGCGCGAGGTCTTGCTGAAGAGCGCTCCGCACATCATGCGTCCGCTGCGATTCCTTATGCCGCATGCTGCTGGCGATGGTGGAGCCGGCCAGCGCCCGGCCTGGCTGGTCCGCGCTGGCCTGTTCCTCTATGACCACCTTGCGCATCGTGATTTTCTGCCTGGTTCGGAAATGATCGCCCTGCATGCGCATTCGGCCGGAGCGCCGTTGCAGCCGCGCTTCACGCATGCTTTCGCTTATTCCGATGCCTGTGTCGATGATGCCCGGCTGGTGGTGCTGGCTGCCGTCGATGCAAGCGAGCGGGGCGCCACTGTCCTCACGCGCACTCGCTGCGCCGCCCTGGTGCGCGAGCCGCAGCGCTGGGTGGCCACGCTACGGGGAAAGGACATCGAGATCCGTGTCAAGGCACGTTGCCTGGTCAACGCCGCCGGTCCCTGGGCCGCGAGCTTCCTCGGCCTGGCTGGCGCAGGCGCGCGTCCGCGCCCGCTGCGCCTGATCAAGGGCAGCCATATCGTGCTGCCGCACCTGTTCGAGCACGACAGCGCCTACATCCTGCAGCAGCCGGATGGCCGCGTCGTGTTCGCGATTCCCTACGAAGGCCGGTTTACGCTGGTCGGTACCACCGACGCCGACTACCGGGGCGACCTCGACCGTGTGGCCGTCGAGGATGCCGAGATCGATTACCTGTGCGCAGCCATCAACCGGGCTTTTGCGCAGCCGGTTGCGCCGAAGGACGTGGTGTGGAGCTATGCCGGTGTCAGGCCGCTGATCGGGGAGGAGGGCGGTAGCGGAGCAATGAGCGCGCAGAGCGCCAGCCGCGACTACAGGCTGGAGACCTGCCAGGATGGCGCACCCCTGCTGTCCGTTTTCGGCGGCAAGGTCACGACCTTCCGCAAGCTGGCCGAGCAGGCCGTGGACTGGATCGCGCCCGCGCTGGGCGGCCACGTGCCGGGCTGGACCGACAAGGCCTGCCTGCCGGGAGGCGACCTGTTTGGCCGCCAGCCCAGCGCCCGCGCAGTGCGGGAGGCCAAGGCATGGATTCACGCGCGCCAGCAGCAGTATGCCGGCTTGCCGCGGACGCTGGTAGCCCGCTATGCGAGCGCCTACGGTACCAGGTTGAGTGCCATGCTCGGCCCTTGCCGCGGCCGCGCAGATCTAGGCGAAGAAATCGTGCCGGGCCTGTTCGAAGTCGAGGCGGATTGGCTGGTCAGGCAGGAATGGGCGCAGACGGCGGAAGATATTCTGTGGCGCCGCACCAAGCTCGGTTTGCATTTGCAAACGCAAATGCCTCCAGGCGGGGTTCGGCGCCTGGAGGCTTGGCTGGGCGCCAAGGCTGCCCAGCTGAAGTGATTACGCGAAGTTCTGGTTCACGAAGTCCCAGTTGACGATGTTCCACCAGCTCTCGACGAACTTCGGACGCGCGTTGCGGTAGTCGATGTAGTAGGCGTGCTCCCAGACGTCGCAGGTCAGCAGGGCCTTGTTCTCGGTGGTCAGCGGGGTGCCGGCGTTCGAGGTGTTGACGATGTCGACGGTGCCGTCGGTCTTCTTCACCAGCCAGGTCCAGCCCGAGCCGAAGTTGCCGACTGCCGACTTCTGGAACTCTTCCTTGAACTTGTCGAACGAACCCCACTTGGCGTTGATCGCGTCGGCGACCGGACCGGTCGGAGCGCCGCCGCCGTTCGGCTTCATGCAGTTCCAGAAGAAGGTGTGGTTCCACACCTGGGCGGAATTGTTGAACACGCCGCCCTGCGATTTCTTGATGATTTCTTCCAGGGGCATGTTTTCAAACTCGGTGCCCTTGATCAGGTTGTTCAGGTTGGTCACGTAGGCCTGGTGGTGCTTGCCGTAGTGGTATTCCAGCGTTTCAGCCGACATGGTCGGCTGGAGGGCATCCTTGGCGTACGGCAGCGGCGGCAGAGTATGTTCCATGTCTTATTCCTTGATTGGTTGGAAACGGGTCGTTCTTCCGAAACGGTCGCATATTCTAAACCGGATGCGGAAAGGTTGCAGATTACTCTAGCAGATCTTGCACGCTCGCCACGCCGACCTCGGCGCTGCCCTGGGCCAGTCGCACCACGATGGTGTCGCGCGGCTTGATCTGGCCGGGCGCGTGCAGCACCTTGCCCTTGGCATTGCTGACGATCGCATAGCCGCGCTCGAGCGTGCGTTGCGGGTTCAGCAGTTCCAGCTGGGCGGACAGCGCGCCGAGCGCCTCGCGCTGCTGGCGCAGGCGGCCCGTCATGCTGGCTCGCAACTGGCGCCTTTCGGACGCCAGCAGGGTGCGCAGCGAGCGCACGTCCGGCAGATGGCGCGCCCAGCGCTGCTGCAACTGGGCCAGCAGCACGCCATTGCGGTTGACCGGCGCCCGCACCGCATGCGTCAGACTGCTGGCCATGCCCAGGAGTTTCAGGCGCTGGTGCGCGATCCGGTCGGAGGGGCTGATCATCCGGCGGCTGAGGTTGTCGAGATTCTGGTTGGCCTCGGACAGGATGCGTTCCATGGCGCGCTGCAGGTCGTCGGCATCCGCTTCCAGCGAACTCATCCATTCGTCGCGGGCGGTGGCGGCCAGCTCGGCGGCGGCGGTCGGGGTGGCGGCGCGCAGGTCGGCGGCGAAGTCGGCGATGGTGAAGTCGGTTTCGTGGCCGACGCCCGAGATCACGGGCATGGACGCCGCGCTGATTGCACGCGCCACCACCTCTTCGTTAAAACTCCACAAGTCCTCGATCGAGCCGCCGCCGCGGCAGACCAGCAGCACGTCGACCTCGCGCCGGGTTGACGCGGTGGTGATGGCTTCGGCGATCTTGTCGCCCGCTCCCTGGCCCTGCACCGGGGCAGGGTAGAGCACCACGCGCACGTGCGGCGCGCGGCGCCGGAGCGCGGTGAGCACGTCGCGCAGGGCCGCCGCCTGCAGGCTGGTGACGATGCCGATCGCCCGCGTGAACAGCGGCAGCGGGCGCTTGCGCTCCTGGTCGAACAGGCCCTCGTTACCGAGTCTTTCCTTCAGGCGCATGAAGGCTTCGTACAGGGCGCCGACGCCGGCGCGGCGGATCGCCTCGACGTTGATCTGGTAGTCGCCGCGCGCGCCGTACAGCGTGACCAGGGCGCGCACCTCGACCTTGTCGCCTTCGCGCGGCGTGAAGCCGGCGTACTGGGCGCGGCCGCGGAACATCACGGCGCGCACCTGGGCGGCATCGTCCTTCAGCGTGAAGTACCAGTGGCCGGAAGCGGCGCGGGTGAAGTTCGAGATTTCGCCGCCGATCCACACCAGCGGAAACGAGCGTTCCAGCAGCCGTGCGACCTGCTGGTTGAGCGCGGTGACAGTGAGGACGGGCGGGGCGGCGTAGGCCGGATCGGCATCAAGCGGGGTAAGCATTTGGATGAGTCAAATTGATCTGTCCACAAAAACATGACAGCGCCTGGGCGCTTCAAAATCTGCGGTAGTACAACAAATAGTTTTTGTAAACGTTTGATTTTTAATGGTTATTCTTGCTGCCTGATTTCGATGCAGAAACAAAATTTCCTTATGGATCAATAGCTTGCTGCACCCCGGAGACACTTGGCCACAATCTTATCCACAGAATCTGTGAGGAAGTGGACAAATGGGCCAGCCATCCTGGTTGCGTAAAAATGAGGCATGCATATGTTTTCTTAAGGCAATCAAGTACTTAAGTCACTGTTCTGGCTATTGCTCACATCGTTTTCCACAATTTATGTGCAAAGCCGATGACAAGCCGGGGGGCTGACGGCCAAAGCGGGCTCCGGTGCATAAGTCGGGCTCTGCCTAAAAATGCTGCAGGGTGAATTTATCCTTTGGATTCAAACACTTTGATGCAGATCAAGGGCCTTGCTAACAATCTTTTCCACAAAATTTGTGAAGAATTGTGGAGAAGCACTGGCGCATCCTTACGCCGGGCAGGGGCAGCCGGCGCCCTTGCAGCCTCGTCGTCAGCCAGGCACGGGATGGGACTATACCAGTCCTGGAGGCGTTCATTACCTCTTGCGCAAGCCGGCGCGTTCACACATGTGTTTGCCTATATTTTGAGCGAGCATATCTTTCTTCTTTGGATTCAAGCACTTGCGACTTACTCACTGCGCTTGCTCACATTGTTTTCCACAGTTTATGTGCAAAGTCGGGTGCGCGCAGGAATAACCCATCCTGCCTAAAAATTGGGCTGAACAACTTTTCCCTTACGAATCAAGGGGTTTGGCTCAGCTATGTGCGCTTGCGCACAATTTTGTCCACAAAAAATGTGAAGAAACGGGCTGGGCCGGAGCATGCAAGCCGCCTGATCATGGCTGCTGCAATTTTCAGCGGCAGAATTTCCCTGATAAAAATCAAAGACTTACCTTAAGGAAAGGCTATTCCACACAAATTTATCCACAGAAATTGTGGGCAAGTCCCCATCCGCACACATGCGTTTGTTGCAGCATGGAAATGCCAAGAAGAGGCTGCCGAGTTTTTACGCATGGAAAAATATCCTTTAAGAATCAAGGATCTTTCCTATCGTAAAGGCTTTTGCGCACACTTTTATCCACAGAAAGTGTGCAGAACTCTACTTGCCGCAAAGACGGCAACAAGTTACATTGCGGAATTCGTTTCCGTCTTGTTTTTTACCCCATCCAGGAGTTCCTTTTGCTCGCCATTCTCCAAGCCGCCGGCTGGCCCATCTGGCTGTTGCTGATTGCCTCGATCATCGCTCTGGCGCTGATCATCGAACGCCTGATCTACCTGCGCCGTGAAAAAATCCTTCCGCGCCAGTTGCTCGACGAAGTCATCCAGGTCTACCGCGGCGGCAAGGTTACGCCGGACATTATCGACAAGCTGCAGACCAACTCGCCGCTGGGCGCCGTGCTGGCCGCGGCCCTGCGTAACGTCGACGCCCCGCGCGACGTGATGAAGGAATCGATCGAAGAGGCGGGCAGGGGCGTGGCCCATGTGCTGGAGCGTTTCCTGACTACCCTGGGCACGATCGCTTCGCTGGCGCCGCTGATGGGCCTGTTCGGCACCGTGGTCGGCATGATCGAGATCTTCGGCGCCCAGAATGCCACCGGCACCAACCCGGCCCAGCTGGCGCACGGCATCTCGGTGGCCCTGTATAACACCGGTTTCGGCCTGGCGATCGCGATGCCGGCCCTGGTGTTCTACCGCCACTTCCGCGCCCTGGTCGACAGCTTCATCATGGACATGGAACTGCAGGCCGTGAAATTCGTCGACGTCGTGCACGGTGCCCGCAAATGATGGACTTCCGCCGCGGCCGCAAGCGCGAGGATCCGGAAATCAACCTGATCCCGTTCATCGACGTGCTGCTGGTGGTGCTGATCTTCCTGATGGTCACCACCACCTACAGCAAGTTCACCGAGCTGCAGATCACCCTGCCGACCGCCGACGCCGAGAAGGCGATCGACAAGCCTTTCGAGATCAACGTCACCGTCGACGCCAAGGGCAATTACACGGTGAATAACCTGCCGGTGTCCTTCCACGGCGTGGCCGGCCTGGCCGATGACCTGAAGCGCGCCGCGAGCACCGGCCCGGATGGGCAGCCGCTGGCGACGCCGGCAAAAGATCCGGTCATCATCGTGAATGCCGACCAGTTCGCCATGCACCAGATGGTGATCAATGTGCTGGAAGCGGCGCGCTTGGCCGGGTATGACAAGCTGACGTTTGCGGCGCAGTCTGGCGGGCAAAAGTAAGACTAACGTGATCGGAACCGTCGTTCCTGGCACTGCCAGGAACGACTCCCTGCCTGCGCGGGGACGACGTTTACGTGCTGACGATTTCCAATGGCTTCCAACCTCGAATCGATTCTCACCCGCGCCTGGCTCCGCCGCGGCCCACTGGCCCTGGCCCTGTGGCCGCTGTCCCTGCCGTTCCGCGGCCTGGCGGCGCTGCGCCGGCTGCTGTTCCGCGCCGGCGTGCTGGCGTCCGAACGCCTGCCGGTGCCCGTCATCGTGGTCGGCAATATCTTCATCGGCGGCACCGGCAAGACCCCGCTCACCATCTGGCTGGTCGAGCAGCTGCGCGCCGCCGGCCTGAAGCCGGGCGTGATCTCGCGCGGCCATGGCGGAGAAGGGGACACGGGCCCGCGCGAAGTCCTGTCCGGATCGAGCGCGCGCGAAGTCGGCGACGAACCCCTGTTGATCGCAGGCCGGACCGGCTGCCCTGTGGTGGTCGGCCGTCGCCGCGCCGAGGCGGGCCGTTACCTGCTCGAGCGCCATCCCGAGGTCGACGTGCTGGTCACCGACGACGGTCTCCAGCATTACGCCTTGCAGCGCGACGTCGAACTGGTGCTGTTCGACGGCCGTGGGATCGGCAACGGCTGGACCCTGCCGGCCGGGCCCCTGCGCGAGCCGCCGTCGCGCCGGCGCGATTTCACGGTCGTGAATACGCCCGAGCTGACGCCGCTGCTCGCCGCGGCGGTGGGCGGGCGGCCTTACCAGATGCAGCTGGCGGGAACCTGGGCCGAGCAGCTGCGCGATCCGCGCCGGCGCCTGCCGCTGGCCGAACTCGCCGCCACCATGGCCGGCAAGCGCATCGTGGCCGCCGCGGGGATCGGCAATCCGGGACGCTTTTTCGCGATGCTGAAGGCGGCCGGTGTGCAGATCCGCGAGCTCCCGCTGCCCGACCACCACGACTTCCTGGACGACCCGTTCGAGGGCCTGGATGTCGACCTCATCCTGATTACCGAGAAGGATGCAGTAAAATGTCGGCAACTTGAACATCTGAACAACGACCCGCGCCTGTGGGTCGTCCCGGTCACTGCGCAGATCGACCCTGCGCTGGCCGCTCAAATCGTGGAGAAATGTCGTGGACGCCCGACTGCTTGATATCCTGGTCTGCCCCCTGTGCAAGGGACCGCTCGAATATGACAAGAAAGCGCAGGAGCTGATCTGCCGCCCGGACCGGCTGGCTTATCCGATCCGCGACGGCATCCCGATCATGTGGGCCGACCAGGCCCGCAAGGTCGAGCCGGCCGTCTGATCTGTCATGAGCTTCATCGTCATCATCCCGGCGCGCCTGGCCTCGACCCGGCTGCCGAACAAGCCGCTGGCCGACCTCGGCGGCAAGCCCATGGTGGTGCGGGTGGCCGAGCGTGCGAAGGAATCCGGGGCGGCCCGCATCGTCGTCGCCACCGACCACGCCGACATCCTTGCCGCCTGCGCCGCGCACGGCATCGAAGCCTGCATGACCGCAGCAAGCCATCCCTCCGGCACCGACCGCATCGCCGAAGTCGCGCGCACCCTCGGCCTGCCCGCCGACGCCGTGGTGGTCAACCTGCAGGGCGACGAGCCGCTGATCGACCCGGCCCTGCTGTCCGCCTGCGCGGCCCGCATCTCGCAGGACGTGCCGATGGCCACCTGCGCCCACCCGCTGCACGATGCCCTGGATGCCTTCAACCCGAACGTGGTCAAGGTCGTGCTGGACAAGCTGGGACGGGCCCTGTACTTCTCGCGCGCCACCATTCCCTGGCACCGCGACGCTTTCGCGCAAAATCGTGACCAATTGCCGGCCGGCTATGTGCCGCTGCGCCATATCGGCCTGTATGCCTACAGCAACGCTTTCCTGCAGCAGTACCCGCAGCTGGAACCGTCGCCGCTGGAAACGATCGAAGCGCTGGAACAGCTGCGCGTGCTGTGGCATGGCGTGCCGATCGCGGTGCACGTCACCGAGAGCGCCCCGGCGGCCGGAGTCGATACGCCGGAAGACCTGGAGCGGGTCCGCGCTTACTTCGCGTCTTGATCCGGTTGGAAATAGCCTCGGATACGGTCTGCGCCACCTCAAACAGCCCCTGCGATCGCTCCCCCGTAGTGGCGTTTGATGGTGCTTTTGTGGTAACTTGCGGGTCGAGCTAGTCAAATATGCATCAACACTTTTAGGAAACCCTTCATGCGTCTCATTCTGTTAGGAGCCCCCGGCGCCGGTAAAGGCACTCAGGCGAATTTCATTAAAGAAAAATACAACATCCCCCAGATTTCCACCGGCGACATGCTGCGTGCGGCCATCAAGGCCGGCACCGAGCTGGGCCTCGCGGCGAAGAAGGTGATGGACGCAGGCCAGCTGGTGTCGGACGACATCATCATCGGCCTGGTGAAGGAGCGCCTGAAAGAGGCGGATTGCGCCAACGGTTACCTGTTCGACGGCTTCCCGCGCACCATCGCACAGGCCGACGCCATGAAGGAAAGCGGCGTCAACATCGACTACGTGCTGGAAATCGACGTGCCGGACGAGATGATCGTCGAGCGCATGACCGGCCGCCGCACCCACCAGCCTTCGGGCCGCGTGTACCACGTCAAGTTCAACCCGCCGAAGGTCGAGGGCCTCGACGACGTCACCGGCGAGCCGCTGGTGCAGCGCGACGACGACAAGGAAGAAACGGTCACCAAGCGCCTGGCCGTGTACCATAACCAGACCGAAGTGCTGCTCGGCTACTACAACAAGTGGGCGCAATCGGGCCTGCCGGGCGCGCCGAAGTACCGCAAGATCTCGGGCGTGGGCCCGGTCGAGCAGGTACGCGACGCCGCGTTCGCCGCGCTGGCCGAATAAATCAAAGGCGGCCCCAGCCGCCAGAGTTTTCCGGGCGCGCGTCACGCAGCGTGCGCGCCGCCCGTTGGCTCCGGATGACATGTCGCCATCCGTCCAGTTGTCAGGATCAATGTTTCGCAGTACGCAGCACCTTGTGCAGCAGCTTGTTACTTGATCGAAGGACGAAGGGGAGACGATATGGCATCCACACAGCTGGGCTTCGCCGTCGTATGCGGCGTCATCGCAGTACTTTACGGGCTGTGGTCACGCAGCTGGGTCCTGCAGCAGGACCCGGGTAACGGCCGCATGCAGGAAATCTCGCTGGCGATCCAGCAGGGTGCGTCGGCCTACCTGGCGCGTCAGTACCGTACCATCGGCATCGTCGGCGTCATCCTGCTGGTGGCCATCTTCTTCCTTCTCGGCGGACTCACCGCGGCCGGTTTCCTGGCCGGGGCCGTGCTGTCCGGCGCCTGCGGCTTCATCGGCATGAACGTTTCGGTACGCGCCAACGTGCGTACCGCCCAGGCCGCATCCCTCGGGCTGGACCAGGCCCTGCACGTGGCTTTCCGCGGCGGCGCCATCACCGGCATGCTGGTGGTCGGGCTGGGGCTGCTCGGGGTGTCGCTGTTCTACTGGTTCCTGGTGGGCCGCGCGGACCCCGCACTGTCGCTGCATGACACCATCCAGCCGCTGGTCGGCCTGGCCTTCGGCGCCTCGCTGATCTCGATCTTCGCGCGCCTCGGCGGCGGCATCTTCACCAAGGGGGCCGACGTCGGCGCCGACCTGGTCGGCAAGGTCGAGGCCGGCATTCCCGAGGACGACCCGCGCAACCCCGCCGTCATCGCCGACAACGTGGGCGACAACGTCGGCGACTGCGCAGGCATGGCGGCCGACCTGTTCGAGACCTACGTCGTGACCCTGGTGGCGACCATGCTGCTGGGCGCCCTCATGGCACCGGGCATGGGCGGCACGGCCGTGGTCTACCCGATGCTGCTGGGCGCGGTGTCGATCATCGCCTCCATCGTCGGCTGCTCCCTGGTCAAGAACCGCCCCGGGCACAAGATCATGTCGGCCCTGTACACGGGGCTGTGGTGGTCGGCCGGGCTGTCGCTGATCGGCTTTGCCCTGGTCACCTGGCTGGTCTGGCCGGACGACCCCATGCGCTGGCGCATGCTGGGCTGCGCCCTGGTCGGCATCCTGCTGACCGGCTCGATGGTCTACATCACCGAGTACTACACCGGCACCGAGTTCCGCCCCGTGCAGCACATCGCCGAAGCCTCGACCACGGGGCACGGCACCAACATCATCGCCGGCCTGGGGGTGTCGATGAAGGCGACCGCGTATCCGGTGCTGGCGGTATGCGCCGCGATCCTGCTGGCCTTTGCGATGGCCGGGCTGTACGGCATCGCGATCGCGGCCACCGCCATGCTGTCGATGGCCGGCATCATCGTCGCGCTGGACGCCTACGGTCCGATCACCGACAACGCCGGCGGCATCGCCGAGATGAGCGGCCTGCCGGACAGCGTGCGCGCCGTCACCGACCCGCTGGATGCGGTCGGCAACACCACCAAGGCCGTGACCAAGGGTTATGCGATCGGCTCGGCCGGCCTGGCCGCGCTGGTGCTGTTCGCCGACTACACGCACGCGCTGGAAGCGGGTGGCACCCGCATGAGTTTCGATCTCTCGAATCCGATGGTGATCGTCGGCCTGTTCATCGGCGGCCTGGTGCCCTACCTGTTCGGGGCGCTAGCGATGGAAGCGGTGGGGCGGGCTGCCGGCGCCGTGGTGATCGAGGTGCGGCGCCAGTTCCGCGACATCGTCGGCATCATGGCCGGTACCGGCAAGCCGGAATACGACAAGGCCGTCGACATGCTGACCGCCTCGGCGATCCGCGAGATGGTGCTGCCGTCGCTGCTGCCGGTGGTGGTGCCGGTCGCGGTCGGCATGCTGCTGGGCCCCGTAGCCCTGGGCGGCATGCTGATGGGGACCATCGTCACCGGCCTGTTCGTGGCGATCTCGATGACCACCGGCGGCGGCGCCTGGGACAACGCCAAGAAATATATCGAGGACAACCACTACGGCGGCAAGGGTTCGGATGCGCACAAGGCGGCCGTCACCGGCGACACGGTGGGCGACCCCTACAAGGACACAGCGGGGCCGGCGGTGAATCCGCTGATCAAGATCATCAACATCGTCGCGCTGCTGCTGGTACCGTTGCTGCCGGCAGGCGGCGGCTGGCTCGCGGTGACCGCTCCGGACATGATGCAGCCGGCCGCCACGGTAGCCACCCGCGCCGTCAGCGTCCCAGCGCCTCGGCCAATGCCTGTCGCAGCGACTCCCGGTCAGAGTCTCCCCGGTAGCGAACGCCGTTGATGAAGAAGGTCGGCGTCCCGGTGGCGCCGTCGTGGCGGGCCCGCGCGAGATCGTTCTGCACGCGCGGGCGGTGGCGCCGCTCCAGCACATCGGTGCGGAAGCGCTCGATGTCGAGGTCCAGGCCTTCCGCCAGCACGGCCAGGTCCTGCTTGTCCATGACCTGGCGCTGCCGCTCGAACAGCATGTCGTGCATGTCCCAGAACTTGCCCTGGCCGCCCGCGGCCTCGGCCGCTTCCGCCGCCAGTTCGGCCAGCGGGTGCAGGTCTGCCAGCGGCAGGTGGCGGAACACCAGGCGTATTCCACCCGACTGCGCGCTCAGTTCCTCCGCCAGGCCGCTCAGCGCGGCATGCGCCCGAGCGCAGTAGGGGCACTGGAAGTCGCCATATTCGATCAGCGTCAGCGCCGCATCCTGCGGGCCGCGCACGTGCTCGTCCGGGCCGATCTCGTCTACTCGGTTCATTGATCCTCCTGTGTTCGCATTGGCCAGATCATGGCATGCGAGAAGGATCGTCGCCGCAAGTTTCGGGCAGGAATCAGAAGACGCAGCTTTAAAAAACGCACATCTTGTCGGCTTCTTCACGCAGCCAGGGCCGGAAATCCGGATGCGCGATCGCGATCAGCGCCTGGGCGCGCTGCTTGGCCGACTTGCCACGCAACTGGGCCACGCCCCATTCGGTGACGACGTAGTTGACGTCGTTCTTGCTGGTGGTCGCGTGGGTGCCCGGCGACAGCGTCGGGACGATGCGCGAGACCGTGCCGTCCTTGGCGGTCGAGGGCAGCACGATGAAGGACTTGCCGCCGCGCGAACGGTTGGCCGCGCGCACGAAGTCGACCTGGCCGCCAGTGCCGGAATAGGGCAGGTGGCCGATGCTCTCGCTGCCGCACTGGCCGAGCAGGTCGACCTGCAGGCTGGCGTTGATCGACACCAGCTTGTCGTTCTGGCCCGCCACATAAGGGTCGTTGGTGAAGTTCGACGGATGCATCTCCAGCATCGGGTTCTGGTGCATGAAGTCGTACAGCTTGCGCGAGCCGAGCGCGAAGGTGGCGACCATCTTGCCCGGCAGGAGCGTCTTCTTGCTGTTATTGACGGCGCCCGATTCGACCAGCGTCAGGATGCCGTCGCCGATCATCTCGGTATGGATGCCGAGGTCGCGCTTGCTTGTCAGCTGCATCACCACGGCGTCCGGGATGCCGCCATAGCCGATCTGCAGGGTCGAACCATCCTCGATGTGTTCGGCCACGAGGGCGCCGATCGCTTCCTGCACCGGGCCGATCTTCGGCAGGCCGACTTCCAGGATCGGCTCTTCGCTCTCGACGATCGCGGTCACCTGCGACAGGTGGACGTGGCACTGGCCATGCGTGAAGGGCACGTTCGGGTTCACTTCGAGCACCACCACGCGCGCCTTGGCGACTGCCGCCATCGTGTAGTCGGTGCCCAGGCTGAGGGCGAACCAGCCGTGCTGGTTCATGGGGGACGCCATCGCGAACACGACGTCGGACGGCATCAGGCCGCGCTCGATCAGCGCCGGGATCTCGGAAAAATAGTTGGGGATGAAATCGCACCAGCCACCCTGGCCGCCGGCGCGCGAGGCGCCGCCGAAGAACAGCGATGCATGGCGTACATGGTCCCGGCAGTCGCGCTCGAAGTAGCCGTACTTGCGCATCGCCAGGATCTGCGCGACCTTGATGTCGGCAAAGCGCCGATGCTGTTCGGACAGCGCGTGCAACAGGGCAGGGGGCTCGCCGACCCCGGTCGGCACGATGATCATGTCACCGTCGAGCAAGTGATCGAGGGCGTCGAGGGCGCTGCCGCGTTTCGACTGGTACATCTGCTGCAGATTCTGCATTGCCGTCTCCTGTCGTTATTGTGTGGTGCGATACTCCTGTCCAGCATAGCAGCCTACGCCGGGAAGCTGACTGGAAGTTGACAGCTTATGCTAGAGTGAAATAGTTTTAATCCGACAACTTTTGACTGGGGAATCGTATGAAGCGGGTAACTGGCATCGGTGGCATCTTCTTTAACGCAAAAGACCCGGCGATGCTGCTCGACTGGTACAAGCGGCACCTGGGCATCGACGTCATGGAATGGGGCGGCACGGCCTTTCCCTGGACCGACGAGAAGGGCAAGCCGACCGGCGGCATGACCGTGTGGTCGATCAACCCATCGAACACGACCCTGTATGCGCCGAGCACCGCACCTTTCATGGTGAATTACCGGGTCGCCGACCTGGCTGCGCTGCTGCAAGCCCTGCGCGAGGAAGGCTGCGAGGTGCTCGACAAGACCGAGGATGGCGAGTACGGGAAATTCGGCTGGGTCATCGATCCGGAAGGTAACAAGGTCGAACTGTGGGAGCCGCCGCCGGGGCAGTGAAGCCTTCCGGTCTCAAAACGGAACTTATGCGGCTTCAGCCTGACGAGGTCGGCACTTCGCACGATCTTGTCGTACCTGAGACGCTGAATGGCAAGTAGCCGAAAAACCTGCCAGTGTTAGTAGCGGGGTGGGACTAAGCGATACGGCAAGGCCCGCTTCGGACCGAAAACTCCCTCAACCAAAGGACCATACACGAGCATAAGCAAGTCATGAATAAGCGTTCGGTGAGCGCCACACCGTGCGATCCGGAAGAGCACAACTGATCATGTTTTCCGAAACCCGATCAGGCCGGGCCAAAGCGAGAAACCCAAGCCTCGCCCGCAGGCACCCGCGCGCCTTCCCCCAAACACCCGGCCGATAATGGACTCATCACGATAAACGAGGTGAGCCATGAAACAGATCGGAATAAGCGGCGCCCTGGCGCTGTCCGCACTGCTCGCAGGCATGATCCCAGCAGTCCAGGCCCAAGCGCAAGGCCAGACGCAGACCCAGCCCCAGGTCCAGACCCCACAGCAGACCGAGCAAGCCCAGCAAGCCCGCCAGCAAGCCGAGTCCTACCTGCGCAAGGAAGAATCCGCCGCCACCCGACGCCAGAACCAGAGCACGGACCGGGCCAACCAGGACGCCGCCGTCGCCGACGAAGCGACGGGCCACAGCGATGCCGCCCGGCCCGCGCGCAGCACGGACCCGAACGCGGGCGCAAACGGCAAAACCACCCGTCCCGCCGGCAGCACGCAACCGCCCAGCTATGGTCCGGTCCTCAAGCCACGCCAGCCGCGAGTCACCGATCCCGCGCGCAAGGATCCAGCCGAGGTGCGCGACGAAACCGACACCCTGACCCGCGAAGCGCCGCCCCGACAATCCCAGCAATCGCAGCAGCCAGGACAGAAGCAGAAACAGGCGAAGCAGGCGCAGCGCCGGCGCGAAGCCTGGCAGCCGATCGGTCCGCTCGCCCCGCGTCCGCTCGACGGCCGTGAGGCGGCGGCCATCGGCTACGGCGCCGTCCCGATCCCGCCGCCGGCCCAGGCGCCGGAGCCGGTCGTGCCCAGTACGGCGCCGCTGAACTCCTGCATCGGCGGCGCCTGCCGCGACGCCGCCGGCGGCACCTACAACCTTGGTCCCACCGGCACCGGCGTCAGCAGCAGTGGACGCCTGTGCAGCCGCAACGGCGCGACCGTTTCGTGCTTGTAAACGTGGTGTTTATGCCCGAAGCTCGCTACAATCCGGGAGTTGACGTTTACGTAAACGTTAGAACCATCCAAGACACCCCGGAGGAGACAGCAGCATGCAAATTCAGAACAATGTATTCATCGTGACCGGCGGCGCGTCGGGCCTGGGCGCGGCGACCGCGCGCATGATCGTGGAAGCCGGCGGCAAGGTCGTGCTGGCCGACGTGCAGGCGGAAGCCGGCGAGAAGCTGGCCGCCGAACTGGGCGCCGAGAAGGCCCGCTTCGTCAAATGCGACGTGACCTCGGAAGCCGACGGCATGGCCGTGGTCGCAGCCGCCGCCGCGATGGGCACGGTCCGCGGCCTGGTCAACTGCGCCGGCGTGGCGCCCGCCATCAAGACCGTCGGCAAGGACGGCCCGCACCCGCTCGACGCCTTCCAGCGCGCCATCAACATCAACCTGGTCGGCACCTTCAATATGTGCCGCCTGGCGGCCGATGCGATGGGCAAGACGGATGCCCTGGAACACGGCGAGCGCGGCGTGATCATCAACACCGCCTCGGTCGCGGCCTTCGACGGCCAGATCGGCCAGGCTGCCTACGGCGCCTCGAAAGCCGGCGTGGCCGGCATGACCCTGCCGATGGCGCGCGACCTGTCGCGCAGCGGCATCCGCGTAATGACCATCGCCCCGGGCATCTTCGAAACTCCGATGCTGATGGGCATGCCGCAGGAAGTGCGCGACGCGCTGGGCAAGATGGTGCCGTTCCCGCAGCGCCTCGGCATGCCGGGCGAATACGCCCACCTGGCCAGGGCCATCATCGAAAACACGATGCTCAATGGCGAAACGATCCGCCTGGACGGCGCGATCCGCATGCAGCCGAAGTAATCGCTACAACTACGAATTGCTACAAATGAGCTTACTGTGAGCAACTTGCTCATTTGATGTAGGATGCTCCGTGATATCGGGCGTGCAGCCTCGGCCGCACGCCCTGTTTTTTTCCGGAGAACCGAATGAAGTTGAAGTCGAAGCTGATCGTCCTCGCGGCCATCCTGGCCAGCGCCCAACTCCCCGTCCTGGCCCAGGACTCGCTGCAGAAATCCCCCGAAGCCGCCACCGGCTACGCCGAAAAGGCCGGCTGGGCCGCGCGCAAGTACATGGTCGCCGCAGCCAATCCGCTGGCGACCGAGGCCGGCTACGAGATGCTGAAGCAGGGCGGTACGGCGATCGATGCCGCCATCGCGACCCAGCTGGTGCTGACCCTGGTCGAGCCGCAATCCTCGGGCATCGGCGGCGGCGCCTTCCTGATGTATTACGACGGCAAGAAGGTGCAGGCCTTCGACGGCCGCGAGACCGCGCCTTCGAAGGCCGACGAGCACCTGTTCCAGCATCCGGACGGCACGCCGCTGTCGCGTACCGAAGGCATCGTCGGCGGCCGTTCGACCGGCGCCCCCGGCGTGCTGCGCATGATGGAGCTGGCCCACCGCCAGCACGGCAAGCTGCCCTGGAAAACCCTGTTCGGGCCGGCGATCCGCCTGTCCGAGAACGGCTTCAAGGTCAGTCCGCGCCTGAACGGCCTGCTGGCCTGGGACCCGTACATCCGCAAGGACCCGGCCGCGCGCACCTATTTCTATGGACCTGACGGCAAACCCCGGCCGGTCGGCTATATCCTGAAGAACCCGGAGCTGGCGCGCACCCTGCGCGAGATCGCCGAGGGCGGCGCCGACGTCTTCTACACGGGCCGCATCGCGCGCGACATCGAAGCCAAGGTCAAGGGCCACCCGACCAATCCGGGCCTGCTGACCGCCGCCGACATCGCCGCCTACCAGCCGAAGCTGCGCGAGCCGGTCTGCAACGACTACCGCGCGTACACCGTGTGCGGGATGCCGCCGCCGTCCTCGGGCGGCATCGCCGTGGCGCAGATGCTGGGCATGTTCGAGACCCGCAACATGAAGGCGCTCGCGCCCGCCAACGGCATTCCGGGCGCCGACGCCGTGCACGTGTTCTCGGAAGTCGGGCGCCTGGCCTACGCCGACCGCGACCGCTACGCCGCCGACACCGACTTCGTGCCGCTGCCGGGCCGCGGCATCCCGGCCCTGCTGGACAAGCATTACCTGGCCAAGCGCGCCAGCCTGGTCGGGCCGCGCTCGATGGGCAAGGCCGAGGCCGGCAACCCGCCGGGCGTGGAGATGGCCTGGAACTGGGGCCTCGACAATTCGATCGAGGCGCATTCGACTTCGCACATCGTCGCCGTCGATCAGTACGGCGCCGGCCTGTCGATGACCACCAGCGTCGAGGATGCCTTCGGCTCGCGCCAGATGGTCGACGGCTTCATTCTCAACAACCAGCTGACCGACTTTTCCTTCGATTCGCGCGACGCCAGCGGCCCGATCGCCAACCGCGTCGAAGCGGGCAAGCGTCCGCGCAGCGCGATGAGCCCGACCATCGTCTTCGACCGCAAATCCGGCCGCTTCGTCGAGGCGATCGGCTCGCCGGGCGGCCCGCTGATCATCAACTATGTGGCCAAAGTCCTGGTCGGCACGCTGGACTGGGGCCTGAACATGCAGCAGGCGATCGCGCTGCCGAATTTCGGCAGCCGCAACGGTCCGACCGAGCTGGAAGCGGGGCGCTTCCCGGCCGCCGAGATCGAGCAGCTGAAGGCGCGCGGCCACACGGTCCGCATCGGCGAGCAGACTTCCGGCCTGCAGGGCATCGAGCGGATGGAGATCCATGGCGTGCCGCTGTGGTTCGGTGGCGCCGACCCGCGCCGCGAAGGTGTGGCAAAAGGCGACTAAAAAACGATGGCAAATCTGTATTTATTCCACCGTGAAGGGGCAGACTTTGCTACTCTTGCTCGGTGGATACTAAACATGACCTAGCGGGGCGCCCGATGCGGCGCCTGTTCGCGTTGCTGATGTTGCCCTTGCTGCTGGCGCTGGCCTGCCTGGCGGGCGGGACCGCGTTCGCCGCGCCGACCCCGACCCTGCGCTTCGAACACCTGTCGGTGGAGGAGGGCCTGGCCCAGGAGTCGGTGCTGGCGATCGTCCAGGACCACGACGGCTTCATGTGGTTCGGCACCCAGTCGGGCCTGTCGCGCTACGACGGCTACCGCTTCACCAATTTCCGCAACGTGGTCGGCGATCCGAAGTCGCTGGTCAACAACTGGGTGCGTGTGCTGCACGTCGACCGCAAGGGCCGGCTGTGGGCCGGCACCGACGGCGGCCTCGCCCTCTACCACCCGGAAAGCGGCAGCTTCTCCAACTACCAGCCCGACGAGCCGGCCAAGCGCGGCAACGGCAACCGTCACATCAGCGCCATCGTCGACGACGGCAAGGAGGGCCTGTGGCTGGCCACCGGCGACGGCCTGCAGCACTTCGACATCGCCACCGGGCGCTTCGCCACCTGGCACCACGTGCCGGGCGTGGCCGGGAGCATGGCGTCCGACAAGCTGTCCTCGCTGGCGCTGGACGCCGACGGCCGGCTGTGGGTCGGCACCTCGAACGGCCTGGACAGCCTGGAGCCGGACCTGATGCGCTTCACCCACCATCCGTCGCCGCGGGGCGGCAAGTTCGACGTGATCCAGGCGCTGCTGCTCGACGCCAGCCACCGGCTGTGGATCGGCAGCGTCGGCGGACTGGAGCGCCGCGCGCTCGGCTTCAAGGACAAGGGGCCGGGCGGGGCGGACGAAGCGGTGCGCTTCGGCGCGGAGGACGGCCTGCCCGCGGGCGAGATCAGCACCCTGTACCAGGATGCCGATCGCCAGGTCTGGGTCGGCACCCACGACCGCGGCCTGCTGCGCTGGCTGCCGGCCGCTGGCCGCTTCGAGCACCATCCGCACCGCATCACCGACAACTACAGCCTCGGCGACAACCAGGTCTCGGCGCTGTACGGCGACCGCGTCGGCACCTTCTGGGTCGGCACCTGGTATGGCGGGGTGTCGCGCGCCGACCTGGGCGGCGGCGGTTTCGCACGCATCGTGCGCGGCCCCGACCTGCCGGTCAGCCTCAACGACAACAAGGTGCGCGGCATCGTGGCCGATGGCGCCGGCAAGCTGTGGCTGGCCAGTAACGGCGGCCTGCACCTGTTCGACCCAGGCACCCGGCAGGAAAAGACCTGGCGCCTGGCCGGCGGCGACGGTGGGACCGCGGGCGATGCGATGGCCACCGCGGTCGCGGTCGCCCACGACGGCACCCTGTGGGTCGGCGCCCGCAACGGCCTGGCCCACCTCGACCCGAAGAGCGGCCGCCTGACGCGGAAGCTGCTGGCGGGCGGCGACGTCGACGCCAACTTCGTGCGCAACCTGATGGTGGCGCGCGACGGCGTGCTGTGGGTCGCCAGCCGCGGCGGCCTGCACAAGCTCGACCCCAAGACCGGCAAGGTCACCACCTACCAGCACAATCCGGCGGTCGGGGCCAGCCTGGCCGACAACGTGGTGCGGCCGATGCTCGAAGACCGCGAGGGCCGGCTGTGGGTCGGCACCTTCGACGGCCTCGACCTGCTCGACCGCGCGACCGGCAAGTTCCGCCATTTCCGCCACGATGCCGACGATCCGGCCAGCCTCAGCCACGACGAAGTCCACTACCTGATGGAAGACAGCCACGGCACCCTGTGGGTCGGCACCGCGGTCGGCCTGAACAAGATGGTGGTGGGCCGCGACGGCACCCCGCGCTTCCAGCGCTACACCAGCAACGACGGCATGAACGACGACGCGGTGGCGGCGATGCTGGAAGACCAGGACGGCCAGATCTGGGTCAGCACCTCGAGCAATATCGCGCGCCTGGACCCGGTCAGCGGCAGCTGGCGCAACTACGATGCCGCCGACGGCACCATCGAGGGCGCGTATTTCGACGCCTCGGCGCTGCGCGCGCCCGACGGCACCCTTTATTTTGGCGGCAACAACGGCATCACCGCTTTCCACCCGCGCGCACTGCACGACAACCTGATCGCGCCGCGCGCCGTGATCACCGGCCTGCAGATCTTCGGCGAGCCGGTGCAGAAGCGCCACCCGGGCCTGGCGTCCTGGCCGATCGAGCGCGCCGCCGGGATCACGCTGCCGGCCTCGGATTCGGTGTTCTCGCTGGAGTTCTCGGCGCTGCACTTCGCGGCGCCGCAGCGCAACCGCTTCGCCTACCGCCTGGCCGGCTTCGACCAGGACTGGATCGCCGCCGACGCCGGCAAGCGCTTCGCCACCTACACCAACCTCGATCCGGGCACCTATGTGTTCCAGGTGCGCGCGGCCAACAAGGACGGGGTCTGGAGCGACGCCCCGGCGAGCTTCGAGATCACGGTGCTGCCGCCGTACTGGAAGACCTGGTGGTTCCGCGGCCTGGTGGCGCTGCTGGTGGCCGGCATCGGCTACGGCATCTTCCGCATCCGCGTGGACGGCCTGCGGCGCCAGAAAGACCAGCTCGAGCACCAGGTCAGCGCGCGCACCGAGCGCATCGAGCAGCAGAACCGCCTGCTCGAGCGCCAGACCGCCGAGCTGCGCGAGCAGCAGCGCCAGGTGCGCCGCCGTACCGACGAGCTGGCGCGCGCCAACAGCGCGCTGCAGGAAAACGAAGAACGCCTGTACCTGGCCAAGCAGCGCGCCGAGGATGCGACGCGCCAGAAATCCGAGTTCCTGGCGAACATGAGCCACGAGATGCGCACCCCGCTGGCCGGCGTGATCGGCATGCTCGGCTTCGCCCTGCGCGACGGCCAGCTGCGCGACTCGACCCGCGAGCAGATCCTGCGCGGCCAGGCCAACGCCCAGTCGCTGCTGGCGATCATCAACGACCTGCTGGACTTCTCGAAGATCGAGGCCGGCAAGCTGACCATCGAGAACATCGACTTCGCCCTCGACGAAACCATCGGCCACGTGGTGACCCTGTTCGAAGAGCAGGCCGGGGCCCACAGCGTGGGCTTCGCGGTCCACCTGGACAAGGACTTGCCGCGCTTCGCGGTCGGCGACCCGACCCGCCTGCGCCAGGTGCTGGTGAACCTGGTCGGCAACGCCTTCAAGTTCACCGAGACCGGCACCGTGACGGTACGGGTCGAGCGCCGCCCCGCAGACCAGGTCGACGCCGCGCGGCTCAACATGATCCGCTTCTCGGTCGAGGACACCGGCATCGGCATCGAGGCGGAAGCGCTGCCGCGCCTGTTCCAGAAATTCGAGCAGGCCGACGCCACCACCACCCGGCGCTACGGCGGCACCGGGCTGGGGCTGGCGATCTGCCGCCAGCTGGTCGAGCTGATGGGCGGCACCATCGGCGCGGCCAGCACGCCGGGCCTGGGCTCCACCTTCAGCTTCGTGCTGCCGCTGGCCGACGGCGTGCAGCCGCCGGTGGTGGTGCAGGCGCCGCGCGAACCGCACACCCATCGCCTGCGCGTGCTGTGCGCCGAGGATTACCCGACCAACCAGATCATCGTGCGCATGATGCTGGAAGAGCTGGGTCACCAGGTCGACGTGGTCGAGAACGGCCAGCTGGCGGTGGCGGCCTGCGCGCGCACCCGCTACGACCTGATCCTGATGGACGGCCGCATGCCCGAGATGGACGGCGCCACCGCCACCCGCCTGATCCGCGCCGGCGGCCCGCTCGACGCGCCGGTGCTGGACCAGCAGCTGATGATCGTCGCCCTGACCGCCAACGCCAGCGAGGAAGACCGCTCGCGCTACCTGGCCTGCGGCATGGACGCTTTCCTGGCCAAGCCGATCGACGACGTCCAGCTGCACTTCCACCTGAGCCGCGCGATCGAGCGCCAGCTGCAGCGCGGCGTCGAGCTGCAGCCGATGGTGCCGGCCGAGGCCCGCCTGCCGCCGGGCGGCCTTGCGCCTGCCCAGCCCAGTACCGCCGACCTGGACGCCATGTTCGGTGTGTTGACGGAGCCGCCACCGCCGGCCGCGGCGGTTCAGAACGCCGGCCGCCGCGCCAGCGATTTGCAGGGCCGGATGCGCGCCGCCTTCGCCGCCGACCTGCCGCGCCGCCGCAGCGAACTCGACGCGGCCCTGGAAAGCGGCGACCGGGAAGCCTGCGGACGCCTGCTGCACGGCATGCGCGGCAGCGCCGGCTACCTGGGCGAAGACGAACTGCACCAGCTGTGCACCGAACTCGAGCGCGAAGCCGACGACGGCCGCCTGGAGCAGGTGCGGGCCCGCCTGCCGCATCTGCTGGGCCTGTTGGCCCGTTTCGAAGAAACCACAGCCTGAATCGTGCGCCCCCAGGCGCTATGTATAATTTGCTCCTTAACAACTGTTACATGGCGGAGGCGCGATTGAAAGTCCTGGTGGTCGACGATGACGTGGTGTCGCGCATGATGCTGATGCACATGATCGACAGCGCCGGCAGCTACGACGTGCTGGAAGCCGAGGACGGCGAGGAAGCCTGGCGCCAGCTCGACGCCGGCACCCGCCCGGCGATGCTGTTCTGCGACCTGCGCATGCCGCGCCTGTCCGGCATGGAGCTGCTGGCGCGGATCAAGGCCGACGAACGCTTCGCCCGCCTGCCGTTCGTGCTGGTCTCGGCCGCCGCCGACGGCGCCACCATGGAGCAGGCGATCGGCCTGGGTGCCGACGGCTACATCGTCAAGCCTTTCGACGGCGACAAGGTGCGCGCCTACCTGGCCAGCCTCTCCGGGAGCGGCGACCACCCGGACGAAAGCGCCGACGCCACCATGCGCCGGCTCGGCATCGACGCCGCCCGCCTGCTGCTCTACCTGGGCGGCCTGCAACGCCAGCTGGCGGGCGCCGGCGCCGACATCGAGCGCCTGCTCGAGGCCGGCCAGGCCGACGCCGCGCGCGCCCAGTTCGGGCGCCTGGCCGAAGGCTGCCGCACGCTCGGCCTGCTGGGCGCCGCCGCCGCGCTGGAAACCCAGGCCGCCTTGCCGCTGACGTCGGCAAGTACCGCCCGCGAGCTCGACGCCGCCAGCGCTGCCGTGCTGCGCCAGGCCGAGGCGGCGCGCAAGCTGGCGCCCAGCTAAGCGTGTCACCGCACTGAGTCGAATGGCGCACTGTGCCAATTGCGCGCCGTCCAGCAAATGTTTCTCATTACAATAATCTGGATGAGTGCATTTTTTATACGGACAGTACGGTGAGTTTACCTTTCGGCTTCCTCACGGGCGGCGGCCTGATGGGAGAGCGTATCGCCGCGCACGACTGGCAGGCAACGACGCTCGGACCGATCAGGAACTGGCCCGCGGCCCTGCGCACGACGCTGGGCACCGTCCTCAACTCTCGCTTCCCGACTTACCTGTGCTGGGGGCCGGAGTTCATCAGCTTTTGTAACGACGCCTATCTCCCCATCCTGGGCGAGAAGACCGCGCTCGGGCGTCCCTTCCGCGAGGTCTGGAGCGAAGCCTGGGATACGGTCGGCCCGATCGCCGAGCGCGCCTGGGCGGGCGAGGCCAGCTATTTCGAAGACTTGCCGGTGACCAGCGAGCGCCTTGGCTACCCGGCGCAGCATCACTACACCTTTTCGTACAGCCCGGTGCGCGACGAGCACGGCAGCGTGGCCGGCATCCTGTGCACGGTGTTCGAGACCACCGGCAAGGTCGAGGCGATCCGCGGACTGCGGCGCCTGAACGACAGCCTGAGCCACCAGGTGGCCGCCCACGCCGTCGACCGCGACCGCCTGTGGCGCATCTCGCCGGACGTGATGGCGGCGGCCTCGCTGACGACCGGGCGCTTCCTGACCGTCAACCCGGCCTTCACCGAGCACTTCGGCTGGAGCGAGGAAGAGGCGACCACCCGTCCGTTCATGGAGATGGTCCATCCGGACGACAGGGACAACGTGGCGCTCCACATGGGGATCCTGGCCGAAGGCACGCCGCTGGTCGGCTACCAGACCCGGGTGCTGCACAAGGACGGCTCGCACCGCTGGGTGCAGTGGACCATCTCGCCGGAAGGGGAGCTGCTGTACGGCGTGGCGCGCGACATCACGGCCGAGAAGCACCAGGCCGACGCCCTGCGCCAGGCCGAGGACGCGCTGCGCCAGTCGCAGAAGATGGAAGCGGTGGGCCAGCTGACCGGCGGCCTGGCGCACGACTTCAACAACATGCTGGCCGGGGTCGCCGGCCACCTCGAACTGATGAAGCTGCGCCTGCGCATGGGCCAGACCGCCGACCTGCCGGCGCGCATCGACGCGGCGCTCGGCGTGACCCAGCGCGCGGCCGCGCTGACGCACCGCCTGCTGGCCTTCTCGCGCCGCCAGGCGCTCGACCCGAAGCCGACCAGCGTGAACGCCCTGGTGATGTCGATGAACGACCTGATCTGCCGTTCGGCGGGCCCGTCGATCACCCTGCGCACGCGCCTGCAGGCGGCCCTGTGGACCACGCTGTGCGACCCGAACCAGCTCGAGAGCGCGCTGCTGAACCTGGCCAACAATGCGCGCGACGCGATGCCGGAGGGCGGCGTGATCGTCATCGAGACCGAGAACGCGGTCATCGCGCCGCTGCAGGCGGGCCGCTACGGCGACCTCAAGCCCGGCGAATACGTGATGGTGACGGTGCGCGACAGCGGCGCCGGCATGCCGCCGGATGTGCTGGCGCGCGCCTTCGACCCCTTCTTCACCACCAAGCCGATGGGGCAGGGCACGGGACTCGGGCTGTCGATGGTGTACGGCTTCGCGCGCCAGTCGGGCGGCCAGGTCCGCATCGATTCCGCGCCGGGGCAGGGCACCGAAGTGCGCCTGCTGCTGCCACGCCTGGTCGCCGAAGCATCGCTCCCGCAGGCGCCGGCCGGCGACGCCCCGCTGCCGGCCGCCAGCCGCAAGGGCATGGTGCTGGTGGTCGACGACGAAGCCGACATCCGCACCGTGATGGCCGAAGTCCTGCGCCTGCAGGGCTACACGGTGCTGGAAGCGGCCGATGCGCCGCAGGCCCTGCGCCAGCTGCAGGAGCGCGGCCGCGGCGGCCGCCCGGACATGCTGGTGACCGACGTCGGCCTGCCGAACGGCATGAACGGCCGCCAGCTGGCCGACCAGGTACGGATGCTGTGGCCGCAGATCCCGGTGCTGCTGGTGACCGGCTACGCCGAGAGCACGGTGATGCGCAACGAAACCCTGCCGGCGCAGATGGAACTGCTGACCAAGCCCTTCGCCATGAACGCCCTGGTCGAGAAGGTCTGCGGCATGCTGGGGGCGGGGACTGCCGCCAGCACCGGCGCCGCCGACGAGGTGCCGGCCTGATTTCCTTGTCACAGTTGCTGCAGTAAGTGCCGTCCAGGGCGCTGTAATCAAACCGAACCTGGGCGACCTCGCCATCGGTGTCGATACGTACCCTGGAGAAGGCCCTTGGTTGGCATCGGCTCATTGGCGATTATCCTGATGAACGCTGTGCGCGGGTCTTCGGCGCGGACTTGGTGCGGTGCTGTGAGGACCAGGGCAACGGTCAGGACTAAGCGCGCCTGACAAAATCCCCATGGCGGAGACTGCTGTTTTCATCTGAACTCCCGAGGTGGAAGGAGATGAGGATGAAAAATCATTTACTTGTTATGTTCACGGAACGCATACGAAATCCATTCCTGGTCAATGGGTTTTTGCGGAACAATTTGAACGGCAGGGTTGCTTTTAAGTGAAACAGCTATCCGTATGAGATAGATCAAATCTCCTTATGTAAGCTTCAATATCGTCAAGGACTACGCTTCTGGCTGCTTAGCATAATTAGCCGCGTAATTGTTGAGGTAGAACAAAGTTACTAAGGAGTTTGAGATGGACCAAGCAAATTTGAGCAGACGAGTATTTCTGGAACGCTCCGCGCTTGCCTTGGGCGCAGTCGCTGCGCCGATCGAGTTGTTCGGTCAGACCACTCTGACAGTTCGTCCCGAGTGGTCGCAATTCAAGATCACGCCGCAATATGACTCGTTGTTGAAAGCCGTCAAGCTAATGAAGGCGAACACCAACGCCAGCGATGCGAATAGCTGGACGTATTGGACCAATATTCACGTTAATAAATGCCCGCACAGCCTTCCATATTTTCTGGCATGGCATCGCGGCTATATTTACTATTTCGAGCGCCAGTTGCGCGCGGTTTCCGGAGACAGCAACCTGATCCTCCCATATTGGGATTACTATACCTCTGCCCAAATTCCCGCTGAGTTCACGAATCCGAGTACCAGTAATCCTCTCTATGTCGAGCGGGTGAACACGAATGTTCAGCAGGCTTTGAGCCTGGCGGCCTTTTCCAGCACGGTGACTAATTTCCAGAATGGCAAGCAGCAGGCATTCGAACCGATTTTCGAAAGCGCTCCGCATAATCAACTCCATAACCTCATCGGAAACGCCATGGCGAACATGGTTTCGCCCAACGATCCCATTTTCTGGCTCCACCATGCGAACGTCGACAGGCTCTGGGTGGCATGGGTCGCTGCCGGCGGTGGACGCAAGATGCCGACGCTCTCGAATTCCTATTGGTCGGGGCAGCACGTGTACACGAGTTCCCTAAGCATGCCCCGGACACAAACCTATAGTACTCGAACGACGCTGGCCTATCGCTACGCGAACGAAACCATGCCAACCAAGCTGCCATTGGCCCAGGCGGAAAGCGACCCGCGCAATGCACGGCTGTTCCGCGTTCAGGCGACCTTGGATAGCCTGCCTGGCACGATGCCATCCGTGGGTTCGTTCCGGATTTCCGCGCCGCGTCAAACCAGCGACACCAGTTTCTCGCTGGGCGGTGCACTGGATGTCGGGCTCGCGGAACGTTCGGTGAGCGTACAGTTACCGGTCAGCGCGGAACACAGCCAGGTGCTGGCCGACATTGCAAACGGGAAGCCAGCACGCATTGCTGGCGTAGCGAAGACTTACCGCTCTGCGAATATCGTGCTGGATGCTGTTGAACTTTCCGAACTGGGCGCTAAGGGCGGTTATTTCTACAAGATCTACCTGAACATCCCTTCAAGCAATCGCTTGTCTGGCGACACGCGCAGCATCTACCTCGGCACGCTTGGCGCTTTCGAGATTCATGCTGCAACTCATCACGGCGGCGAACATGGTCCTGCGCTTCTTCGCTACAGGATAAAACAGGCAGTTGCCGGCGCCACGGTTACCGAAATCGGCATGATGTCGCTATCGTTCGTACGGGTCAGCGGCAATAACACTCCAGCCGGCGGGGTCATCGGCATTGGGGAAGTGCGGATCGAAGTCGCAACCGAGTCGGACGATTTGTAATGCCGGCATCGGGCTGGATTCGGCAGTTCCATCGCTTTGCTCAAGCGTAGAAGTGGTTCCGTGACCCATGCGATTCAACAGCCTGCAAAGCGACGATCGAATAAATACCGCGCGAATAAAAGGTGGACTCGATGGATCCGATGACGAACGGCGCCGCAAGGTGCTCCATCGCCCAGGTCGCTTTGGTAGAGGCAGAATGCCTGGCCGCTATTACGATATGCCCTGCATATCAATCAATGCTCATTTATATTATTTTCGATAAACAAACTTTGACGGATCAGTCCGCTAAAAGAATGGATGAGTATTCATTCGGATTTCCAGGGAAAACACCCAATGGAATCTCATGACTGTAGAGCCGAATGGGTCAAGGTGGTCGAGGTGAATTTCGTTTGAACCTGTTCCTGGAAGTTAAATCGGGAGTTGAGGGTAAGGTTCGCGTAAACGATAAGAATGACATTTGTCTTGCTTGTTCAATATTCACGGTATGTTGTTCAATATTGAAAGGAAAAAAAGTAAAAAGTGGGGCTATAAAACAACAGTGTTTTCATTGACAGACTAAGGGTGCGATCGATTACATTATCAGTTGAGTCCGCCGATTAACTTTTGGTGGCTGAACAGAAAATTCATTTCACAAAAGTGAAATTTATGTGAAATATGTAAAGTCGCCGGCCTGCGGCTATTGCCGGTGTAAACCACTGTTCAGAAGAAATAAAAGAAAGGCTCCTGAAATGATTAATGTAGTCGTGGCAAGTAGCCTATCGCTGCTTCGCGAGGGTATGAAATCGCTTCTTTTACGACATAAGGATATAAAAATAGCTGCGGAAGTTGCATATATGGAAGACGCCTTGGCAGCCGATGCGGCTGTGAAAAATGGCGTCGCAATCATCCTGGCACCCTTGCAGTATCGTGATGAAACCAGTTCAGCCCTGGCCTCCTCCGAATGGAAGCATCGGCGCCTGATCACCGTCACCTTGGGGGATGACATTGTTACCGTGCAAGCGGCCCTGCAGATGGGGGCCCGGGGGATCTTATATAAAAGTTGCACGCCGGATCATATCCTGAGTGCCATCCGTATCGTGGCGGCGAACCAGTTTTATGTCGCAAAAGAAATAGCAACACTCATAGCGACAAATTTGAAGTCATTCAACGCAATGAATTCGTTCGTTCATTTGACGCAACGAGAGTTGGAAATACTAAAGCGGATTGCGATCGGCCGAAGAATGTCGACGATCGCGCAGGAATTGGGAATCAGTTCAAAGACAGTGAGTTCGCACAAGGCAAATATTCTGGACAAGCTGGCCCTGACATCCGACTCGGAACTGGTCCTGTATGCCATGGAAAACGACCTGTTCGATCTATTTGTCGATCACACAAAGCGTAAAAAGACAGTCGCCAAGAAGGTGAAGTTCAGAAATGGTATGAACGTCCCAGGAAAAGGCGTGATCTTCACGAAGGACTGCCATGAAATCGAGTCCGGTACAAGAGCTCATCGACGACATCGTATCGGGAGTGTATCCGGACCCGAACTCGATCCGTGAACGCTATGTTCTGACACAATCTCTGCTGCTGCTGGTGTTTTTTGCGAAACGCAAACGAGATAAACAGGGGGATCGCTCGATAGCGTTGATGAGAGCAGTCATCAAGAAGATGATGGGGCAGCCAGAGATGTGAAGATGGTCCCCCCGACAGGAATCGAACCTGTATCTCACGCTTAGGAGGCGCGCGTACTATCCATTGTACTACGGGGAGGACTCTGCGGTTCGGCGAGCGGACCCATGAGGAACAGGCCTGAATCGTGAACCGACCGCAATTATAGCCGATGATCCGGACAAATTTGGAAGTCCGGCCTCGCCAGTCGGTACAATGCGCCTTTCCCTTTTTGCCGCACACGATCATGGCTGTCATCTCCCTCACCTCCGCGCAACTGGCTTTCGGCCACGTGGCGCTGCTCGACCATGCCGACTTTTCCATCGAAGCCGGCGAGCGCGTCGGTCTCATCGGCCGCAACGGTACCGGCAAGTCTTCGCTGCTGAAGATCATTTCCGGCCGCTCGAAACTCGACGATGGCCTGCTGGTCATGCAGCAAGGCCTCAAGATCGCCTATGTCGAGCAGGAGCCGACCTTCGACCCGGCCATGACGGTATTCGACGCCGTCGCCGGCGGCATGGGCGAGCAGAAGGCGATGCTGGCCGAGTACGAGTCGCTGACCGGGCAGTTTGGGCAGGGCAATGATGATGCGGTCATGGAGCGCATGCACGACCTGCAAGTCAAGCTCGATGCGACCGACGCCTGGAGCCTCGATAACAAGGTCGAGACCACGCTGGGCCGCCTGGGCCTGAACGGCGATGCGCAGATGGGGACGCTGTCGGGCGGCATGCAGAAGCGCGTCGCGCTGGCGGTGGCGCTGGTCTCCGGTCCGGACGTGCTGCTGCTGGACGAGCCGACCAACCACCTCGACTTCACCTCGATCCAGTGGCTCGAAGGCCTGCTGCGCGAATTCCGCGGCTCGGTGCTGTTCATCACCCACGATCGCCGTTTCCTCGACAACGTGGCCACCCGCATCATCGAACTCGACCGTGGACGCCTGCTGTCCTTCCCCGGCAACTTCAGCAAGTACCAGGAGCGCAAGAAGGAACTGCTGGCGATCGAGGAAATCGAGAACGCCAAGTTCGACAAGGTGCTGGCCCAGGAAGAAGTCTGGATCCGCAAGGGCGTGCAGGCGCGCCGCACCCGCGACGAAGGGCGCGTGCGCCGCCTCGAAGCCCTGCGCCTGGAGCGTGCGGCGCGCCGCGACCAGCAGGGCCAGGTCAGGCTCGACGTCGGCACCGGTGAGCGCTCGGGCAAGATCGTGGCGGAACTGGAAAACGTGTCCAAGCACTACGGCGACAAGGTCATCATCGAAGACTTCACCGGCATCGTGATGCGTGGCGACAAGGTCGGCCTGATCGGCCCGAACGGCGCCGGCAAGACCACCATGCTGAAAATTATCCTGGGCGAGGAAACGGCCGACAGCGGCAAGGTCAAGCTCGGCACCAAGCTGAACGTCGCCTACTTCGACCAGATGCGCGCCCAATTGAACGAGGAAGCGAGCCTGGCCGACACCATCTCGCCGGGCAGCGACTGGGTCGAGGTGAACGGCCAGCGCAAGCACGTGATGAGTTACCTCGGCGACTTCCTGTTCGCGCCCGAGCGCGCGCGTTCGCCCGTGAAATCGCTGTCCGGCGGCGAGCGCAACCGCCTGTTGCTGGCGCGCCTGTTCGCCAAGCCGGCCAACTGCCTGGTGCTGGACGAACCGACCAACGACCTCGACATCGACACGCTGGAACTCCTCGAGGAATTGCTGGCCGAATACAGTGGCACGGTCTTCCTCGTCAGCCACGACCGTACCTTCCTCGACAACGTCGTGACCGAGGTGATCGTTTCCGAAGGGCAGGGAGTGTGGCGCGAATACGTCGGTGGCTACAGCGACTGGGAGCGCGTGAAAAACGAAGCCGCCAAGGCGCCCGTAGCGGCGCCGGCCCAGGCTGCAAAGACCAGTCCGGCTAAAGCGGTCGAAATGTCATCTAGCGCACAGAACGCGCCTGTCAAGAAGGTAAAGTTGAGCTACAAGGAACAGCGAGAGTTGGAGGAGCTCCCTCAACTCATCGCCAGCCTTGAAGACGAGCAATCGGCGATCACGGCCCAGCTGAACGCGCCAGATTTTTACAAGACCAATCCCGCCGATGCACGCAGGATCAATGCACGGTTCGCGGAGATCGAGGACTTGCTGCTTGAAACCCTGGAACGCTGGGAGCGCCTCGAGGCGCGCGCCAGGGGGGAGTAGCATGGCTCGCTAGAAAGCGCAGGCCAGGCGCCTGCTGATGGAGAACCATGACTGAACATGACGACCGCATCGCTTCACCCGCCGCGGCAACGATCCAGGCAGATGCGCCAATGTTCAGCCGTGCGGCCTGGGTGCGCATCCTGCCGTTCGCGGCCTACCTGTTCTTCATCGTCGCCGGCGACGTCCTCGAACGCATGGGCGTAGCCGCCTCCTCGCTTGTCTGGCTGTATCCCCTCAAGATTGCAGTCGTCGCACTGCTGCTGGCGCTGTTCTGGCGCCACTATGCCGAACTCAGGCCGTTCAGGCTGTCTCCCGCGACAGCGCTGACCGCGCTCGCCACCGGCGTCCTGGTGCTGGTCCTCTGGATCAAGCTGGACGCCAGCTGGATGATCTTTGGAAACCCATCCGGCTTCGACCCGCGCAGCCAGGGCCAGATCGACTGGCTGCTGGTGGCGATCCGCATTCTCGGTGCGGCCCTGGTCGTTCCCGTGATGGAAGAATTGTTCTGGCGTTCCTTCCTGATGCGCTGGGTCGACGCCGCCGATTTCCAGTCGGTTGAGCCATCTCAACTCGGTCTTAAAAGCTTCATCGTCACCGTCGTGTTGTTCGGCTTCGAGCATAACCTCTGGCTGGCCGGCATCGTCGCGGGCGCGGCCTACAGCTTGCTGTACATGCGCCACCGTACGCTATGGTCGCCTATCCTTGCACATGCCGTCACCAATGGCTTGCTGGGATTCTGGGTCGTCCGGACCGGCAACTGGTCATACTGGTAAATCCGTCCAGCGCATTTAACTTTAAGAAGACAAACAATCATGTTGAATTCCCGCGTGCGTCCCCTTGCTCTGCTGCTCCTTTCGGCATTTGCCACCATTCCGGCCGGGGCCGGTCCCAACGATGCGCTGCATGTGTACGGCGGCGTCGCCTACGGCCACGACGACAACCTGCTGCGCATTCCCGACAACGTGCCCGCCTTTGACAACACGCGCGGCGATTCGTGGTGGACGCGCGAAGGGGGGCTGATCTTCGACAAGATGTACAGCCGCCAGCGCATCACCCTCGTGGCCAAGCTGTCGAAGACGAACTTCGACCACTTCAAGCAGCTCGACTACGATGGCAAGGACTTGCAGGCAAACTGGGACTGGCAGCTGGGCAATCACCTGGAAGGCAAGGTCGGCTATTCCTTGCAGCAGGTGCTGGCGCCGTACACCGATTTCAGCAGCAGCGAGCGCAACCTGCGCCGCACCCGCAGTTCATATGCGGAAGGCGCCTGGCGCTTCCATTCGTCGTGGCGGGTGCGCACCGCCTTCCAGCGCGACAAGTACACCTACGAAGCGCTCAGCAACCGCTTCAACAACCGCACCGAAGACGCCACCGAGCTCGAGCTCGACTATTTGCCGCGCAGCGGCAGCACGGTCGGCCTGGTGGCGCGCCGCGTGAAGGGCAAGTACCCGTTCCCGCGCCCGATCGGCCCGTTCACCTTCAACGACAGCTTCACCCAGGACGAGCTGAAGGCGCGCGTGAAATGGCTGGCGACCGGCTCGACCACGCTCGACGCCCTGGTCGGCTACACGCGCCGCGACCAGGCCTCGTTCGGCGAGGGCAGGAATAGCGGCGCGGCCGGCAGGGTCAACGCCACCTACCAGCCGCGCGGCAAGATGATCTACAAGGCCTCGGTCTGGCGCGACTTCGCCCCGCTCGAGAGCACGGTGGTCAGCTATACCCTGAACAAGGGCGCCAGCATCGGCGCCCAATGGGACGCGACGGCCAAGATCTCGGTCAACGCCGACGTCGTCTATGAACGCCGCAGCTACAGCGCGCGGCGCGACTTCGCGGGTTCCGACGACCTGCGCGATTCGGTCCGCACGGCGGCCCTGCGCGCCACATGGCACCCGCGCCCCATGATCCAGGTGCAGGGCGGGGTGGCGCACCAGGAGCGCAGCGGTTCCGTGGTCCTCGGGACGGGCAGCTTCAAGTCGAACAGCGTGACGCTGACGGCCAACGCCCAGTTCTGAGGCGCAGTTTTATCGGGTTCTTATGACGGTCAATGACATACCACTGATATCGTTTTTCCAGCGGGTACTCGATCCCCTGATCATCATGGGAACGCTGTACCTGTCGGCGCTGCTTTTCCACGAACCGTTCTCGGGCTACATGCTGGTGCTGATGCTGCTGGCCTTCTTCATCTCGTCGGCCGTGTACCAGCACATCGATCCTTACCGCACCTGGCGCAGCGGGCGCATGTGGGCGTATGCGCGCGACACCGTGTTCGGCTGGGCCGTGACGCTCGCCGTGCTGTGGTTCCTCGGCTCGTCGAGCGGCCTGCGCTACTTCTACGACGAGCGCGTGCTGACCGCCTGGGCGATCGCCACCCCGACGATCCTGCTGACCAGCCACATCGCGGCGCGCCTGGCGAATTCCCCCGGCCGGAGCAAGGAAGTGCGTTCGGTGGTGGTGGTCGGCGCCAACGACGTCGGGCTGAAGTTTGCCGGCGTGGTCGAGAAGCATCCGAACCTGTTCATGGCGGTGCGCGGCTTCTTCGACGACCGCGCCGAGGACCGCCATCCGGCCGCCATGCACCACCCGGTGCTCGGCAAGACCAGCGAACTGGTGCAGTACGTGCGCGAGCACGGCATCAAGATGATCTTCATCAGCCAGCCGATTTCGGCCCAGCCGCGGATCCGCAAGCTGATCGACGAACTGCAGGACACCACGGCCTCGGTCTATTTCCTGCCCGACGTCTACATCTTCGACCTGATGCAGGCGCGCTTCGACAACGTCGGCGGCATGCCGGTGATCGCGATCTGCGAGACCCCGTTCATGGGCCTGAACAGCACCATCAAGCGCGCCTCCGACATCGTGCTGGCGTCCCTGATCCTGCTGCTGCTGGCGCCGTTGATGCTGGTGGTCGCCGTTGCCGTGAGGGTGAGTTCGCCCGGCCCGGTGATCTTCCGCCAGCGCCGCTACGGCCTGTATGGCGAGGAGATCATCGTCTACAAGTTCCGCTCGATGTCGGTGATGGAAAACGGCGCCGCCGTCGTGCAGGCCCAGCGCAATGACGGCCGCGTGACGAAGATCGGCGGCTTCCTGCGCCGCACCTCGCTGGACGAGCTGCCGCAGTTCATCAACGTGTTGCAGGGACGCATGAGCATCGTCGGCCCGCGCCCGCACGCGGTCGCGCACAACGAGCAGTACCGCAAGCTGATCAAGGGCTACATGCTGCGCCACAAGGTGAAGCCCGGCATTACCGGCTGGGCACAGGTGAACGGCCTGCGTGGCGAAACCGCCACGCTCGACAAAATGGAAGCGCGCATCCAGTACGACCTCGATTACCTGCGCAACTGGTCGGTGTGGCTCGACCTGTGGATCGTGCTGAAGACGGTCAAGGTGGTGCTGACGAGGGAGAACGCGTTCTAGGCAGAAAGTTGGGCATCTTAAGGACGACTTAAAGGGTAGCGTTCAATCGGATCGTCGCTTGCGGGGCCGATTGGGCTGCGTAGAATAATTGATGAGATTGCAATATTTTAAGGGGCAGACCATATGCGGCCTGCTACCTGGAAGGCAAGCAAGAATATGAAAAAAGCGCTGATCACAGGAGTGACCGGACAGGACGGCTCGTATCTTGCCGAACTGCTGCTCTCGAAAGGCTACGAGGTACACGGGATCAAGCGGCGCGCTTCGCTGTTCAACACCGGGCGCATCGACCACATCTACCTGGATCCCCACGTCGAGAACAGCCATTTCTTCCTGCACTACGGCGACCTTTCCGATACCTCGAACCTGAACCGCATCCTGTGCGAAGTCCAGCCGGACGAGGTCTACAACTTGGGTGCGATGAGCCATGTGGCGGTCTCCTTCGAGTCGCCGGAGTACACGGCCGACGTCGACGGCATCGGCACCCTGCGCCTGCTGGAAGCGATCCGCTTCCTGGGCCTGGAAAAGAAGACCCGCTTCTACCAGGCCTCGACCTCCGAGCTGTACGGCCTGGTGCAGGAATCCCCGCAGCGCGAAACCACGCCCTTCTATCCACGCAGCCCGTACGCGGTCGCCAAGCTGTACGCCTACTGGATCACGGTGAACTATCGCGAAGCCTATGGCATGTATGCCTGCAACGGCATCCTGTTCAACCACGAATCCCCGCGCCGCGGTGAGACCTTTGTCACGCGCAAGATCACGCGCGGCCTGTCCAACATCGCCCAGGGACTGGAGCAGCAGCTCTTCCTCGGCAATATGGACGCCCTGCGCGACTGGGGCCACGCGCGCGACTACGTCGAGATGCAATGGCTGATGCTGCAGCAGGACAAGCCGGAAGATTATGTGATCGCCACCGGGCGCCAGTACTCGGTGCGTTATTTCGTCGAGCTCGCCGCGCGCGAGCTGGGCATCGAGATCGCCTGGCAGGGGGAGGGCGTCAACGAACGCGGCGTGATCGCTTCGATTTCCGGGGACAAGGCGCCGGGTGTCGTGGTGGGGCAGCCGATCGTCGCGGTCGATCCCCAGTACTTCCGCCCGACGGAGGTCGACACGCTGCTGGGGGACCCCGGCAAGGCGCGCGAGCGCCTCGGCTGGGAGCCCCGCACCAGCTTCGAAGCGATGGTGCAGGAAATGGTGGCGAGCGACCTGGAAACGGCGCGCCGCCACAAACTGCTGGCATCGCATGGTTACAACGTTGCAATTTCAATGGAGTGAACGTTGAATACTCAGCCCCGCATCTACGTCGCCGGCCATAACGGCCTGGTCGGCTCGGCCATCGTGCGCATCCTGCGCGCGCAAGGCCACACCAACATCGTCACCCGCAGCCACAAGGAGCTGGAACTGACCGACCAGGTCCAGGTCAGGGAATTCTTCCGCACCGAGCGCATCGACCAGGTCTACCTGGCGGCGGCCAAGGTGGGCGGCATCCACGCCAACAATACCTATCCGGCCGACTTCATCTACGACAACATGATGGTGCAGGCCAACGTCGTGCACGAGGCGCGGGTCAACGGCGTGCAGAAGCTGCTGTTCCTGGGCTCGTCCTGCATCTACCCGCGCATGGCGCCGCAGCCGATCAAGGAAGAATATCTGATGAGCGGCATGCTGGAGCCCACCAACGAGCCCTATGCCATGGCCAAGATCGCCGGCATCAAGCTGTGCGAAAGCTACAACCGCCAGTACGGCACCGATTACCGCAGCGTGATGCCGACCAATCTCTACGGTCCCGGCGACAACTACCACCCGGAAAACAGCCACGTGATCCCGGCCCTGATGCGGCGCTTCCACGAAGCCAAGCTGGCGAATGCGCCGGAAGTCGTGATCTGGGGCAGCGGCAAGCCGATGCGCGAATTCCTCTACGTCGACGACATGGCCGCCGCGTGCGTCCACGTGATGAACCTCGACCACGACACCTATGCCAGGTACACCGACCCGATGCATTCGCACATCAACGTCGGCACCGGCGAGGACGTCACCATCGCCGAGCTGGCGCGCCTGGTCGGCGAGACCGTCGGCTACCGCGGACGGATCGCCTTCGACACCAGCAAGCCGGACGGTACGCCGCGCAAGCTGCTCGACGTGTCGAAGCTGAAGCAGCTCGGCTGGCAGGCCTGCACCCCGCTGCCGGAAGGCTTGCAGCGGGCCTACGCCGCCTTCGTCGAATTGACAGAGGCAAGCGAAAACCGGGCTGCGGCCTGAGTTGCGCGCCGCATGCGAGGGCTACGGCTGAGTGTTAGACGACGTACAGAGCCCCAACCGTGCGGCACCCAGAATGCATCAGTAGCAGACTGAAGCGTACGACCCTTCGGCACAAAAAAAGAGTTCCACCAACCCCAAGGAAACTTATCGTGAACACATACCACCCGGCTGCCATGAAAACGACATCTGCCCCGTCTACTCCGAAGCGCGTGCTGTGCGCCGCGCTGATCCTGGTTGCGGCAACCTTGAGCGCGTGCGGCGACAAGGCGGCCAAGGAAAAGAAATCGGGACAGGCGCTCGCCAGCGTCAACGGCGAAGAAGTCACGGTGCTGCAGCTCAATGAAGAACTGCAGCGCGCCGGCGTCACGGCAGCCCAGCAGGACACGGCCAGCAAGCAGTTGCTGCAGGTCCTGATCGACCGCCAGCTGCTGCAGGAGGCGGCGGCCAAGGAAAACCTGGACCGCGATCCGAAGGTCATGCAGGCGATCGAGCGCGCCAAGTCGCTGATCGTGGCCCAGGCCTACCTGCAGAAAAAGATCGGCAACCCGGTCAAGCCGACCTCGGCCGAGGTGGAAGATTACTTCAACAAGCACCCGGAATTCTTTTCGAACCGCAAGCAATTCAGCATGAGCGAAATCGTGATCGGCGCCAACGACCTCACGCCTGAACTACGGACCGCGGCCGACAGCGCAAAGTCGCTGGAAGAGGTCGCCGTCTGGCTGGATGCCCACAAGGTCAAGTACGGCCGTACCCAGATCACCCGCAGCACCGCCGACGTGCCGCCGCAGCTGTCGACCAAGCTGCTGGGCATGCCGAAAGGCCAGCTGTTCGTGGTCAAGGAAGGTCCGCGCGCGATGTTTATCACCGTGAACGAAGTCAAGGATGCGCCGGTGACGCTGGCTGTCGCCGCGCCGCAGATCGAGCAGTTCCTGACCAACAAGAAAAACAAGGAGATGGCGTCGGCCGAGCTGCAGCGCCTGCGGTCCACGGCCAAGATCGAGTACCTGAACAAATCGATGATGCCCGATCCGAAATCGGCGCCGACGCTGCCGGCAGGCGGCGCCCCGAGCAGCGCGGTGGCTGGCACCGATGCGGCGCCGGTTGCCGACCAGAACGGCGGCGCGCCCGCCGCAGGCGCCGCTGCGACTCCGGCTGCAGACGGCAATACCGACAAGGCTGCGCTCGACCGTGGCGTCGCCGGGCTGAAGTGACACGTTCAACATTGATCGAAAAGAGGGAACAAAAATGAAACAACTCGTAAAGTGGATGATCGCAGCAACCCTGGCGCTCGCCGCCGGCTTTACCAGCGCCGCCGAGGTCGTCCTCGGCCCGGGCGACGTGGTCAAGGCGACGGTCTACGGCAGCCCGGACCTGGCCACCGAGACCCGCGTCTCCGAAGCCGGCAGCATGACCTTCCCCCTGCTGGGCGAAGTGCAGGTGGGCGGCCTGACCACGCAGCAGGCCGAGAAGAAAATCGGCGGCCTGCTGGAGAAGGGCGGCTACCTGAAGAAAGCCCAGGTCAACCTCCTGATCACCACGCTGGCCAGCCAGCAGGTGTCGGTGCTGGGCCAGGTCAACCGCCCAGGCCGCTATCCGGTCGAAGGCCGGCGCAAGGTGCTCGACCTGCTGGCCATGGCCGGCGGCGCCAACGCCGAAGGCAGCGACCTGGTCACGCTGGTGCGTACCCGTAACGGCGCCACCACCCGCGAAACCATCGACATCGTCGACATGGTGCGCAAGGGCGAGCTGAACCGCGATTACGAAGTGGCCGGCGGCGACATCATCTTCGTCGAGCGCGCCCCGCGTGCCTACATCACCGGCGAAGTCCAGCGTCCGGGCCCGTTCCGCATCGAACGCGCGATGACCGTGCAGCAGGCCCTGTCGGCCGGCGGCGGCCTGACCCCGCGCGGCACCCAGCGCGGCCTGCGGGTTACCCGCAAGGATGCGAATGGCGTGGCGCACACGATCGATGTGAAGAACGACGATCTGGTGCAGGTCGACGATGTCATCACCGTAAAGGAAAGCTGGTTCTGATGGCGGTTTGAGAAACCTACTGCGCGGGCACATTTTGCGTCTGCGATGCTCGCCGTACCGGATGTACGGCTGCGCTTCTCGACGCAAACTGAGCCCTGCTCGCTACGGTTTCTCGAACCACCGATACGTCGGTGATTTGCTGAGGGTTTGATGTAATCGGATCAGTTTTGCGGCAATTGCAAGCTTTTGGGTTTTCGTTCCACCCCGTTTTGAAAAAGGTTCACCATGAACGTCCATCAATTCCTGCTGATCTTGCTTGCACGGAAGAAGATCATCCTGTCGACCCTGCTGGTCACGGTCGCGCTGGCCCTGGGTTGGAGTCTCATCCAGAGCAAGACCTACAAGGCGACGGCCTCCGTTCTGTTGAACTACAAGGGTGTGGATCCGCTGACCGGCCTGACCATGCCGGGCCAGCTGCTGCCGGGCTATATGGCCACCCAGATCGACATCATCAGCAGCAAGAACGTGGCGCTGCGGGTGGTGGATGCGCTGCACCTGGCCAGCAGCCCGGCCGTCATCCAGCAGTTCAATGAATCGACCGAGGGCAGGGGCACGGTGCGCGACTGGCTGGCCGACCTGCTGCTCAAAAAACTCGAGATCGTGCCCTCGCGCGAATCCTCGGTGGTCGAGATCAGCTTCAAGGGCGCCGATCCGGCCTTCGCCGCGGCCGTCGCCAACGCCTTCGCCGACGAGTACGAAAAGATCACCGTCCAGCTCAAGACCCAGCCGGCCAAGAAGGCATCTTCGTATTTCAATGAACAGACCAAGCAGCTGCGCGACAACCTCGAAGCGGCCCAGGCCCGCCTGTCGAAGTACCAACAGGAGAAGGGCATCGTCAGCCTCGACAACAACCGCGTCGACGTCGAACTGTCGCGCCTGAACGAACTGTCGGCCCAATTGGTCCAGGCCCAGACCGCCGCGATGGAAGGCAATTCGCGCCAGGCGGCCGCCGGCTCGGGCATGGGCTCGCCGGACGTCGCCAACAACGCCCTGATCCAGCAGATGCGCGCCAACCTGGCGCAAGCCGAAGGCAAGTTCGCCGACACCTCGGCGCGCTATGGCAAGAACCACCCGCAATACCTGGCCGCCCAGGCCGAGCTGAGTAAGGTGCGCGGCGAGCTGAACGCCGCCCTCGGCACCGTCACGCGCAGCGTCGGCGCGAACGCCCAGGTGTTCCGCCAGCGCGAAGCCGAGCTGCGCCAGGCCGTGGCCGAGCAGAAGACCAAGGTGCTGCAGCTGAACCGCGCCCGCGACGAACTCGGCGTGCTGCTGAAGGATCTCGACAGCGCCCAGCGCGCCTTCGACGCCGCCTCGCAGCGCTTCTCGCAGACCCGCATCGAAGCCCAGTCCGAGCAGTCCGACATCTCGCTGCTGAACCCGGCCGTGGCGCCGACCGAGCCGTCCGGCCCGCGCGTGCTGCTGAACACCCTGATCGGCATCCTGGCCGGCACCGTGCTGGGCGTCGGCCTGGCCCTGCTGCTGGAACTGTTGAACCGCCCGGTGCGTTCGCCGAGCGACGTCAAGGACATGCTGGGCATTCCCGTGCTCGGCACCATCGAATGGAAAGCCCCGCGTGCCCGTCTCGGCGGTATCCGTGCCCTTGCGCCGCGCCGGTTGCTGCGCCTGAATTGAAGCGCATATGAATGAAGGACCGACCATGAATTCACCGATGCTATCCGCCGTCCACGCCGACCACGCCGCCGAAATGAGCATGGGCGCGCTCCTGCTCGATTCCGGCAAGCTCAATCCGGAAGATGCCGAACGCGTGCTGCGCATGCAGAAGGAAACCGGGATCCGCTTCGGCGAAGCGGCCGTACGCCTCGGCCTGGTCAGCGAGGACGATATCCAGCAAGTGCTGGCGCGCCAGTTCTCCTATCCCTACCTGCAGAAAGGGCAGGCCGGCCTGTCGCCCAAGCTGATCGCCGCCTACGAGCCGTTTTCTCCGCAGGTCGAGTCGTTGCGCGCGATCCGCAGCCAGCTGATGCTGCGCTGGTTCGCGCGCGGACGCCGCGCCCTGGCGATCGTCGGCGTCGACCAGGACGACGGCGCCGCGCTGTTCGCCGCCAACCTGGCGGTCGTGTTTTCCCAGCTCGGCGAACAGACCCTGCTGGTGGACGCCAACCTGCGCGCGCCGCGCCAGCAGGACGCGTTCGCGCTCAAGCCGCGCCAGGGCCTGTCGGACCTGCTGGCCGGGCGCGCCGACCTCGACGTGATCGCGCGCGTGCCGGCCTTCGTCGACCTGTCGGTGATGCCGGCCGGGACGCTGCCCCCGAATCCGCAGGAACTGCTGGCGCGCGAAGGCTTCCGCAACCTGAACACCATGCTCGAGAGCCGCTACGACGTCGTGCTGTACGACGTGCCGCCGTTCCAGGCCGGGGTCGACGCGATCGCGGTCGCCAGCCGCGCCGGCGGCGCGCTGCTGGTCACGCGCAAGAACTACACCCGCATCTCGCACATCGGCCGCACCGCCGAGCAACTGGTGGACGCCGGCTGCGAGATCCTCGGTTCGGTGGTGATGGAGTTCTGAAATGAACACGCTGGCGATCCGTTCGATGCGCTCCCTGCGTGATGCACTGCCGGAATGGTGGCCGGTGCTGCTCGGCCTGGCAGTGCTGTTCGCGCCGACCTTCTACGACCTGTTCACCGGCCCCTGGGTCGGCGAAGAGCAGGGCCACGGCCCGATCATCTTCGGCCTGGCGCTGTGGCTGATCTACCGTAAATGGCCCGAGATGCTGGAAGCGACCACGCCGGCGCGCAGCAGCTGGATCGGCTGGCCCATCCTGGTCGCCGGCCTGCTGGCCCACATGCTGGGCCGCTCGCAGAAGATCCTGATGCTGGAAGTCCTGTCGATCATCCTGGTGATGATGGCGGTGCTGCTGGTCAAGCGCGGCGGGCGCGCCCTGCGCGTATTGTGGTTCCCCTTCTTCTTCATGATCTTCATGGTGCCGCTGCCCAGCGAATTCGTGGCCGCGGTGACGATGCCGATGAAGATGGCCGTGTCCTGGGCCACCGAGCACATCCTGTTCGCCTTCGGCTACCCGATCAGCCGCTCCGGCGTGATCCTGCAGATCGGCCAGTACCAGTTGCTGGTGGCGGACGCCTGCGCCGGCCTGCAGACCCTGCTGACCCTGGAAGCGCTGGGCCTGTTCTACCTGAACCTGATGCGCCACCCCTCGGCCTTCCGCAACATCGGCCTGGCGCTGTTCATCATCCCGATCTCGTTCTCGGCCAACGTGATCCGCGTGATCGTGCTGACCCTGATCACCTATTACTACGGCGACGCGGCGGGGCAGGGCTTCCTGCACGGCTTCGCCGGCATGGTGCTGTTCGTCACCGCGCTGGTGCTGATCCTGTCGATCGACTCGGCCCTGCAGTGGTTCATCCGCCGCAGGGAGGCCATCGGCGCGCCGCTGCGCGCGAAGGAGGCGGCATGAACCGCAAATTCACGGCAAGCGTCATCCTGGGCCTGGCGATGGCCGGCACCACGGCCCTGACCGGCGCCCTGACCCCGACCCAGAAGGTGGCCGACGCCAGGACCAATTTCAGCCTCGAGGCGATGATCCCGACCAGCTTCGCCGGCTGGACCGTCGACACCAGCGTGGTGCCGCTGACGCCCGATCCGACCCAGAAGGAGCTGATCGCGGCGCTCTACGACCAGACCCTGTCGCGCACCTACGTGAACGCCCAGGGCCAGCGCGTGATGCTGTCGATCGCCTACGGCGGCGACCAGAGCAAGCAGCTGCAGCTGCACCTGCCCGAGGTCTGCTACGTGGCCCAGGGCTTCGACATGGTCAAGGACCGCCGCGACGAACTGGCGACCGGCTTCGGCAAGGTCCCGGTCAAGCGCCTGGTGGCGCGCCAGAACGCGCGCAACGAACCGATCACCTACTGGATCACGATCGGCGACAAGGCCGTCAAGTCGGGCCTCGACCAGAAGATGCAGCGCTTCATGTACGGCCTGTCGGGCCGGATCCCGGACGGCATGCTGGTGCGCGTCTCCACCATCGGGGCCGACGAGGCCGGCGCCTGGAAAGTCCAGGACCGCTTCGTCAACCAGATGCTCGGCGCCGTCGCCCCGCAGGCGCGCGTGCGCCTGATGGGCGAGGCCCCCAACCACGGATAACGCGCTTCGATGCAGAACCTCGTCCTTTACGTTTATACCTCGCTGCCCTTCATCGTCGTCGCGCTGCTGTGCGTGCTGGCGGTGGTCGGCGCCGGTGTCGGGATGGTGCGGCCGCGCTACCTGGCCTATGCCTACATGCTGGTGTTCTTCTTCAAGAACTCTACCAGCTACGGCTCGCTGGCGACCGTGGGCACGCCCGGCATCTACACCCGCGGCTCGGGCGTGCTGCTGTTCCCGCTGCTGTTCTGGATGATGTTCGCGTTCTGGGCCTGCGCCCGCGTGTCGGCCAACTTCCAGCGCCACCCGACCCCGCCCTGCAACCTGCGGCCCTGGTTCCTGGCCTGGTTCCTGCTGCTGTGCGCCCACGTGGCGGCCGGCCTGTTCATGGACATCAAGCTGCAGGACATCCTGGCCGTGTCCGGCTTCTCGAACATCATCTGGATGGCGCCGCTGGTCTCGCTGCTGGTGCTGTCCTTCCGCACCCGCGAGGATGCGGTGGAGCTGTCGCGCTTCATCATGCTGGCCGGCCTGGGCCGGGCTCTATTCGGCCTGGTGCGCTGGGCCGTGTTCAAGGGCGACCCGAACAATGTGTACGCCAACATGAACGCGATCAAGATCAAGCTGACCTTCTTCGACATCAATGACAGCCTGCTGTGCACGATCGCCTTCGCGATCGCCGCCGTCAACCTGTTCCAGATCGTGAAGACGCAGCGCTCGTCGTTCTGGCGCCTGGTCGAATGGGCGACCCTGGGCGCGACCGCGATCTGCGTGGTGCTGTCCTACCGCCGCAGCGCCTGGATCGGCTTCGTGCTGGCCGGCCTGATCGTCATGATGCGCTTCCCGATGCAGCGCCGCATCCAGCTGATGGTGCTGGGCACGCCGGTGGTCGGTGCCGGCCTGCTGTATGCGGCCTTCAGGCGCCTCGGCCAGACCAAGGGCGCGGGCCATGGCCTGTCCAGCCTGATCTTCGACATGCAGTCGAAGCGCTTCGGCAGCGAGAGCGAGCGCGTGATGGAGCTGAAGTTCGCGCTGGCCGACTTCATCTCGCATCCGCTGACCGGTATCGGCACCTGGGGCCGCTACACGGGCTACCAGCACATCTCGTGGCAGGCCGGGCAGGACGGCGGCCTGTTCCTGCACAGCGGGGTGCTGCACATCGCCCTGAAGGCCGGCCTGCCGGGCCTGATCCTGCTGGGCGGGACGATCTGGGCCTTCTGCGCCTTCACGCGCCGGGCCCTGCGCACCGCGCCGCCCGAACTGCTGGGCCTGGCGACCGCGGGCGCGGCCGGGCTGGCCTTCATGCTGCCCGACCTGCTGGTCGGCACCCCGTTCCCGCAGGTGCGCACCACCCAGATGCTGGCGATCTGCCTGGCCCTGCCTTACGTGGCGATGGCAGTGTGCCGCGAGCGCTCCACCGTGCAGGCGGAAATCGAGCGCAAGCGTGGCCACGTCAACCTGGTGCCGGCGCACGCCTCCGTTCCACGATGAACCTGAGCCTGCTTCGCAATGCCTTCTCGAACCTGCTCGGCGCCGTGATCCCGGCGCTGGTGGCGCTGGGCACCGTGCCGCTGGTGGTCAAGGGCCTGGGCGACGCCAGCTATGGCGTGTACTCGCTGGTGACGGCGATCGTCGGCTATTTCGCCGTCATCGACATCAACGTCACCGCCGGCTCGGTCAAGTACATCGCCGAGTTCAATGCGCACAAGGACCAGCAGCGCATCGACGAAACCGTGTTCTTCGGCCTGTCCGTGTACGCGCTGCTGGGCGTGCTGGGCGGGCTCGGCCTGTTCTTCGGCGCGCACTTCCTGGTGACGCGCGTGTTCTCGGTGCCGCCCGCCCTGGTGGGGGAGGCGGTCGCCACGCTCGAGCTGGCGGCGCTCGGCTTCTTCCTCGGCCAACTGCAGAGCTACCTGAACAGCATCCCGCAATCGCTGATGCGCTACGACATCGCGAGCCGCATCGAGATGCTGTTTGGGACCGGCGTGCCGCTGCTGACGGTGGCCGTGCTGATGCTGGGCTACGGCCTGTTCGAAGTGATCCTGCTGCGGGTGATCGCCAGCGCCGTCAATTGCGTGGTGCTGTGGCGCTGCATCCGGCGCCTGCTGCCGGAGCTCGCCTGGCGCAGGCCCGGGGCCGCGATCCGCCGCGAACTGCTGGGCTTTTCCGCCTATTCCTTCCTCTCCCGCTTCGCCACGCTCTCGTATGCCTATGCGGACAAGCTGATCATCGGCGCCCTGGTCGGCGTCACCGGCCTGGCCTACTTTACCGTCGCCTCGACCCTGGCGAACCGCATCCTGAGCCTGACCTACCGCCTGTCCGGGGTGTTCTTCCCGGCCGCCAGCGCGCTGGCCGCGCGCGGCGAACTGGAACGCCTGCGCACGCTCTACCTGAAGGCCAGCCGCTATGTCGTCTTCATCAATGCCTCAGTTCTGGTATTGGTGGCGGTATTCTCCTACCAGATCCTGTACTACTGGATGAACCCGCAATTCGCGCGCGCCGGCCAGGTGGTGCTGGCGGTGATGGCGCTGTCGCAGTTCATCGATTCGCTCACCAGCCTGCCGTCCCTGGTCAACGACGGCATGGGCCATCCGCGCTTTTCCGGCATGTTCGCGCTGGCGCGCGCGCTGTTCGGCCTGGTCGTGGTCTACCTGGGCGTGGCGGGCTGGGGCATCGCCGGCGCCGCCTGGGGCCACCTGATCGCCTCGGTCCTGCTGACCTGCGCCTTCCTGGTGGCCGTGCATGGGCGCACGGTGCCGGCACGGCTCGGCGACCTGGCGCGCCAGGCCTACCTGCCGAGCGTGTTCGGGGTCGGCGTGGTCGCCGTCGCCGCGGACCTGGGCAACCGCCTGTTCGACGGCGGGCCGCTCGACCTGGTCCTGCTGGTGCTGCTGACCATGGCGCTGCTGTTCGCCTGGGGCATGCTGTTCGTGATCGAGAAGAACGACAAGGACCTGGCCTGGTCGCGTGTGAAAGGTCTGTTGTCGATGAGGAAAACGGTTTGAAGATCCTGATGGTTTCCGAAGATTTACCGGGCACCCAGATCGGCGGCCTGGGCAAGCATGTGGTCACCCTGTCGAACGCCTTGCTGGAGCAGGGGCACGCGGTCGACATCATGGGGCGCAGCGACCGTTTCCATGCCGGCAGTGCGAAGGAGATCGGCTTCAACGGCCGCCTGCTGCCGGGCTTCGATTTTTCCCGCCCCGGCTGGAAGGAATCGCAACTGGGCTTCTTCAACCCGCTCAAGCGGCCCTGGTTCGCGCGCACCATCGCGCGCGCGCTGCTGCGCGAAGCGGCCAGGTACGACGTCGTGCATTACCACGGCCATTTGCCGATGGCGGGGCGCTATGTTCCGAAAGGGATCAATTTCGTCCAGACCCGCCACGACCAGGGCAGCGAGTGCGTGATCCACCTGCGTTTCAAGCAGGAGCACGTCTGCACCACGCTCGACGCGCGCGACTGCGCCGCCTGCATCCATCCGACCCCGAACTCGCTGCGGCGCTCGGTGTCCGGGATGGCGGTGCGGCGCTACCGGTCGGAGACCGCGGAATCGTTCGCGCGCCATAAGACGATCTTCGTGTCGGACTTCCTGCGCCGCGCCTTCCTGCGCGCCGTGCCCGGCGCCGACCTGTCGCGCGCGCGCGTGATCCACAACTTCATCCGCTACCCCTACCTGCGCGAACGCGCCGCCGCGTCCGACGAGGTCAGGGCAGGGGAGGTGCTGCTGGTCGGGCGCATCGATGCCGGCAAGGGCTTCGGCGAATTCCTGGCCCAGGTTCAGGGCTGGCTGCCGGCGCATGCGCGCGTGACCATCATCGGCGACGGTCCGCTCCGGCCCCAGCTCGAGCAGAAATACGCGAGCAGGCAGATCCGCTTCCTCGGCTGGCTGGGCTACGACGAGGTGATCCGCATGTCGGCGCGCAGCCACGCGCTGGTCATCCCCTCGGTGTGGGAAGAACCCTGCGGCACCACGGTGCTGGAAGCGCTGGCGCTGGGCAAGCAGTGCCTGGCGCTGGCGCGCGGCGGCACGCCCGAGCTGGCGGCCTACCAATACTACGATGGCCAGCTGCAGCTGGCCGAAACCATGCCGCGCCTGGTGGAGCGGCTGGTCGAGCTGTTGGGACGTGCGCCAGTGACGGTGCCGCTCCCGGCTTCCTTCCCGATGGACGTGTCGAGCGCCATCCCCCGCATACTGGACTTCTATGCAGAATGATATGACCAACAAGCCTGTCTTCTCGATCGTCACCTGCACCTGGAACAGTGCCGCGACCCTGGCCGATACCCTGGCCTCGGTGCAGCGCCAGACCTGCCAGGACGTCGAGCACATCTTCGTCGACGGTGGTTCCACCGACGGCACGCTGGACATGATCGCCGCCTACCCGGGCCGCAAGCGCGTGCTGCGCGACGTCGGCGGCGGCATCAGCCGGGCCATGAACCAGGGCATCGAAGCGGCCACCGGCGAATACGTGGCGCACCTGCACTCGGATGACTATTACGCCAGCGACGACGTGCTGGCCACCGTGGCCGAGCGCTTCGCCAGCGAGCGGGTGGACTGGGTGTTCGGCAGCGTGCAGGTGCTGAAGGACGGCGAACTCATTCCGCCGAATCCGGTCGTGCCTTTTACCTACCGCTCCTTCGCCGCCGGGCGCGCCTGGGTGGCGCATCCGGCCGTGTTCATCCGCCGCAGCGCTTTCGGGCGGGTCGGGATGTTCGACGAAAAGCTGAAGTACGCGATGGACATCGACCTCTGGCTGCGGCTCGGCCAGGTGGCGCGCCCGGCCACCGTCGACCGCCCGCTGACCATCTTCCGCGACCATGCGGGCAGCGTGTCCTCGGCCAACAAGATCAAGGCGCGCCAGGAAGAGTTCGAGGTGCGGCGGCGCTACATGAACCAGGCGCCGCTGGCGTTCGGTATTTATTGTCTGCGTTACATGAAACGCATGCGGGCCTTGCGGGCGGAAGCGGCACACTGAGCGGCGCATGGAAGGGGTAGTCAAAACTTAACTAATGGTTTGCAAGCTGTGGTCTATCGGGCAAGTTTGACGGTTTGTTCTCACAGTTTCCAAACTATCTTCTCAGTTAAAAAACGAGACTTGCATTCCTGAAAATATTACCCTGACAAATCCGTCTGTACACGCGTTGGATTTTCGCGATGAGGGTGAAAAATCTTTGATTTCTAAGGGAAATTTTGCCGTGCATCAATTGATGTGCGGTACTATTATTCGGAACAGACAAGCGCTTCCACCTTACGGAAACGCACGTCGCCGAATCAGCCTTGCGCCACGCCGCCGGGTCATCTCTTGTAAGTCTTGGTTAATATTCTCGGAGCTCGTTCATGAAATTTCATCGGAAAGGCATTGTCCTCGCGGTTGCACTGACGTCGCTGCTGTGTTCGTTCAGTGCGCGTGCCGACTGGGCGCAATCCACCGATCCCCTCGTCGTCCAGCCCGCCCCGGCCAATGGCCAGGTGCAGGCGCAGAACCCGCCCGGCTTCGCCTGGGCCCGTTACGCGACCGGTCCGGCCGCCTATGAAATCGAAATCACGCCCGTGGGCGGTTCGCCGGTGAAGGCGACGGTCGACCGCAACTGGTACCTGCCGACCAAGGCCCTGGCGCTGGGCAACTACACCTGGCGCGTGCGTCCGGCCAATTCGACCGACTGGTCGAGCCCGCGCGCGTTCTCGATCACCAGCAAGTCGACCGTGTTCGAAGTGCCGGACAACGCCGCCCTGCGCGCCCGCATCCAGGCCAAGGCCCGTCCGCGTTCGCTGCCGTCGACCACCACGCCGTACTCGACCTGGAATACCGCCAAGAAGGCCGAGCTCGATCCCTACCTGAGCCGCCTGACCAATGAAGTCAAGCTGCAGATGACGGCGCTGCCCGACCTGAGCGATGCGCGCTGGCCGATCGCCATCACCTCGCCGCTGACCGCGCAGATGGCCGCGCAGCAGACCGACGTGCGCAACAAGATCAACGAAGCGACCCGCCAGATGGAAGCCGCGGCCCTGCTGTGGCGCATCCGCAAGGAACAGGTCTACCTGAACGAAGCGATCAAGCGCGGCGACCAGCTCGCCTCGCTGACCCCGACCGGCCCGACCAGCTACGCCAACCAGGACCAGGCCACCCGCCAGATCGCGCTGTCGCTGATCAAGACCATCGACATGCTGCCGGGCGACCTCGACGGCACCCGCCGCAACAGGTGGCTGGACATCGTGCGCGTGCGCACCAACGAGATGTTCAACAACCTGGCCGGCGACAACGGCCGCCTCGACCAGTACCCGTTCGACTCGCACGGCAACACGCTGATGATCTTCATGTCGCTGATCTCGAGCCTGTCGCTGGGCGACATCCCGGATGCCCAGAAGTGGTTCGACTTCACCTTCCGCGCCTACGTCAACACCCCGTCGCCGTGGGCGGGTCCGGAAGGCGGCTACGCCAACGGCACCGCCTACGCCGAGTACGCGGCCGGCTACATGGTCGCGCTGTGGGACTCGATCAACCAGGCGACCGGCGTGAACATGTACGCCAAGCCCTGGACCCTGGGCTTCCTCGACTTCGCGATGATGCTGACCCCGCCGGGCTCGAAGAACCATGCTTTCGGCGACGGCTCGGAGACCAAGCCGGATCCGCGCGTGTTCCACGCCTTCGCCCAGCGCATGGTCAACCCGCGCGCGAACTGGTACCAGTCGAAGCTGTCGGGCATCGAGGACGGCATGTCCGTGCTCGCGGCGCCGTATCCGATGCCGATCGCCGGCAACATGGTGTTCACCCCGCCGTCGAACGAGGCGTATTACCCGAGCACCGGCTGGGTCGCGATCCACAGCGACATCGGCAATACCAACCGCACCTCGCTGTTCTTCAAGTCGAGCCCTTACGGTTCCTTCAACCACAGCCATGGCGACCAGAACGGCCTGCTGCTGTCGGTGGCCGGCCAGCCCCTGCTGATCAAGGCCGGCTGGTACGACTGGTACGGTTCGCCGCTGTGGAAGGACTGGTACCACCAGAGCAAGTCGCAGAACGCCATCACCTTCGACGGCGGCAAGGGCCAGCTGGTGGACGGCTACCGCGAGCAGTTGCAGCGTAACGGCAAGATCACGGGCTGGGCGGTGAATGCGAACTACGACTACTCGGAGGGCGACGCCACCCCGTCCTACGGTGGCCAGCTGACGATGGCGAAGCGCCAGATCTGGTACCTGAAGGCCCAGAACGCGGTGCTGGTGCGCGACAAGCTGTCGGCCGTGGTCCCGCACACCTACGAGTTCAACATCCACGCCCCGGCGGCGATCACGGTGGAGAGCCCGTCGAGCGTGAAGATCGTGGCGGGCGGCCAGTCGGTCTGCCTGCGCGACCTGAACGGCAATGCCCCGTTCGCGACCTGGACCGGTCCGGCGCCGAAAGCCGGCGTGACCGAAAGCCACGGCGCCTTCTACCTGAAGAACGACGGCAAGTCGGTCGGCGAGTTCCTGGTCCTGATGGACGTCGGCTGCAAGCGCCCGACCGTCAAGGTCGCGGTCAGCGGCAGCACCCGCACGGTCACCGTCGGCGCCCAGACCGTGAGCCTGCCCTGATCGCGGGCATGAACCGAAGCCTGGCGTGAGCCGGGCAGCCCAGGCGCCGTGCTACACTCGGCGCGCGGGCCGGAGTCCTTCGCAGGCTGGCGCCGCGAAGGATTTTTTTTCGCTCGTGCGTCCACCATGAAACAGGTTTTCCTTATCGCCGCCCACAAGGATGTCGCCCAGCTCAACGCGCTGGTCGAACAGCTGCGCGACGACGACTTCCTGATCTACGTGCACCTCGACGCCAAGGGCGCCATCGACCCCGCCGAGGTGCACCCCGCCGCGCGCCTGGTCGGCGAGCGCGTTGCCGTGCACTGGGGCTGCTTCAGCCAGGTCCAGGCGACCCTGAATTCGCTGCGCCAGATCGTGGCCGACGTGCCCGACTTCGACAAGGTGCTGTTCCTCAGCGCCCAGGATTTCCCACTGCTCTCGAACCCGGCCCTGAAGGCGGCGCTGGACGGCCTGCGCGGCCACGAGCTGCTCGACACGGTGGCGATCGGCCGCGCGCCCGGCCAGTGGGCGGCCGACTACCGCTACCGGTATTTTTACCGCCCCGATGCCGGCAGGCCGCTGCGCCTGGCCTGCTCGCTGGCGAACCGCGCGATGCGCGCCTGCGGGATCGCGCGCCGCCTGCCGCGCGGGCTCGCGCCCTACGGCGGCTCCTCCTGGTGGGCGCTGTCGCGCGACTGCGTGCGTGAGCTGCTGGCGCGCGTGCGGCGCGAGCCTGACGTGTTGCGCTTCTTCCGCAGCGTGTCCTGCCCGGACGAGATGTTCTTCCAGACCCTGGTGATGAATTCGCGCTTCAGGGAGCGCGTGCTGGCCGAGAACTTCCGCTACATCCAGTGGCCGGAGCAGGGCGCGCGCAATCCCAAGATTCTCGACGAGCACGACTTCGAGCGCATCGCCGCGTCGAAAGCGCATTTCTGCCGCAAGATCGACAGCCGGGCCAGCGCGGCGCTGCTGCCGCGGCTGGTGGCCCTGCGCTGCGGCTGAATACGCGCGTACGGTTGGCTTCCGCGTGGGCACGGTGTGCCCACCCTACGTTAGAATCGGCTTCCAATCGTTATGCATCCTGCAAGGAATCCATGCCGAGCCAGCCGCCAGAATCGACGCTGTCGATTGCCTTCATCGTCCGCGACCCCCTGCCGCCGATCCGTGCCGACGTGCTGACCCTGTTCGGCGACGAGATGCCGCGCTATGGCGTGCGCACCGAGCTGGTGGGGCAGGGCGGAACCGATGCGCCCGGCTCGCCATGGCCGGCCGGCGGCATGCACGTGGTGGGCAGCCTGCGTTCGCGCTTCGCCAGCGTCTGCTCGCCGCTGTGGGACCTGGTCGGCCTGTGGCGAGCCCTCGGCGGCCTGCGTGGCAGGCGCCCGGATTGCCTGCAGGTGCGCGACAAGATCGCCAGCGGCGTGCTGGGCCGCATGATGGCCGCGCTGCTGCGCGTCCCCTTTGTTTACTGGATGTCCTTTCCCATCGTCGAAGGCTTCGAGGTCCGCCGCGACGACATCGCACGCCACGAGCGCGGCCTGAAGGGACGCCTGAAGTGGGCCGCGCACGCGCTGCGCGCCCGGGCTTCGCGCATCGCCATCTACCGCTTCGTGCTGCCCGGTGCGCGCCACATCTTCGTGCAGAGCGATGCGATGGCCGACTGGCTGGTGGCGAAAGGGTTCGAGCGCGCGCGCATGACGGCGGTGCCGATGGGCGTCGATGCGGCCCTGTTCGACCGCGCCGGCGTCGCCCCGGCCATTGACGCGCGCCTGGACGGCCGGAGGGTGGTGCTCTACCTGGGCCGCATCGCGCAATCGCGCAAGTCGGATTTCCTGCTCGAGGTCGCGGCTGAACTGCGCCGGGCCATGCCGGACACCCTGCTGGTGATCGCCGGCGACGCGCCCTCGAACGACGAAATGGCCTGGATGCGGCGCGAGATCGCGGCCCGCGGGCTCGACGACCACGTGCTGCTGACCGGCTGGCTGCCCCAGCGCACCGCGCTCGGCTACGCGGTGCGGGCCGAGGTCGGGCTGTCGCCGATCCCGCGCGGCACCCTGTTCGACGTCTCCTCGCCGACCAAGCTGGTCGAGTACCTGGCGCTCGGCATCCCCAGCGTGGCCAACGACATCCCCGACCAGAAGCTGGTCATCGACGAGAGCGGGGCGGGGCTGTGCGTGCCGATGGAAGCCAGGGCCTTTGCCGAAGCGACCCTGCGATTGCTGAACGATGGAGAGCTGGCGCGGCAGTTCGGGATGCGTGGCCCAGCGTACGTAAAAAGCCATCGGACGTATGATATTCTCGGGCGAAATGTTGCAAGAACTTATAAGAAAATCCTGATGGAGTAGCCCTGCATGACATGGACCCGCTCGCTCAAGTTCTCCCTGCGTTCGCTCGGGCGTGAGCTGGTCCGCAACCTCTGGGGACGCCTGTTCGTCTACCCGGCCCTCGCCAGGAACGAGCGCTCGCGCGACACCCTGGCCCGCTACGTGGCGCGCCGCGCCGCCAGGGCCGGCGTCACGCTCGACGGCGATCCCTCCGGCCTGCCGCGCCTGGCGCCGGGCACCCCGCTGCTGACCAAGCAGGACGTGCGCCAGCATCCCGAACGCCTGCTGCGCCCGCGCCGCTTCGGCTCCCTGGTCCGCACCACCATCAAGACCAGCGGCACCTCGGGCACGCCGCTCACCATCGTCCAGTCGATCGGCAATATGGTGCGCGAGGAAGGCTTCGTCTACCGCCAGCTGCGCTGGATCGGCTGGCGCCACGGCCAGCCGCGCGCCTGGATCCGCGGCGACATCGTCTGCGCCGACCATCCGCAGGACGGCCGCTACTGGTGCCGCGACTGGGTCGGCAATATGCTGATGATGTCCTCGTACCACCTGTCCAATGACACCATCGGCGCCTACATCGACGCGCTCGAGGCCTTCGAGCCGGTGGTGATCCACGCCTATCCCTCCTCGATCGCGGCGCTGGCCGCCTGGCTGAATGCGCGCGGCCGGCGCTATGCTGGCCGCGCCTTGCGCGGCGTGATGACGTCGTCGGAAACGCTGGAGCCGGAGGTGCGCGCGGCGGTCGAGCAGGCCTTCGGCGTGCGCGTGTTCGACTGGTACGGCCAGTCCGAACGGGTGGCCGCGATCGGCACCTGCGAGCACGGCAGCTACCACGTGCTGACCGACTACAGCGGCGTGGCGCTGCTGGAGACGGACAAGGCGGATGCCTGGGAGCTGGTCGGCACCAGCCTGAACAACAAGGCGATGCCGCTGCAGCGCTACCGCACCGGCGACACCGTGGTCCCGGGGGAGGGGCCGTGCCCCTGCGGCCGGGTCTTCCCGACGATCAAGACCGTGCTGGGACGCCAGGAAAAAGTCATCACCCTGCCGGACGGACGCATGATCGGGCGCCTGGACCGCATCTTCCAGGGCCACGACCGCCACCTGGTCGAAGGCCAGGTGTGTTACCGCGGCAATGGCCGCTTCGTGCTGCGGGTGGTCGCCACCGAAGGCTGGAGCGAGGCGGACAGCCGGGCGATGCTCGGGAAATTCCTGTTGCGCGTGCCCGGCGTCGAGGTGACGGTGGAGCAGGTCGCGGCCATTCCACGCGGGCCGCGGGGCAAGTTCGAGTTCGTTGTTGTCGAGGAGGAAGGCGAACTGTGCGCACCACGGGAAATTCATGATGTATGATCGAAACATTGCCCGTTTAATAAGAGCGTGAATTTTGTTACAACAGCAAACGACGGATGAGGGTATGACTGGGGAGGCGCGGGCGTGAAAGGGCCGGCGCCACGCGTCCTCATGGTCGGCACCGCACTGGAAGGCAAGGGCGGGGTGGCGGCCGTGGTGTCCGTGCTGCGCCACCATGGCTTGTTCGAGCGCGAACAGGTCCGCTATATCGCCACCCATCGCGAGGGCTCGAAGGCGGAGAAGGCGAAAGGCGCCCTGTCCGGTTTCTGGAACACCTTGCTGGCCTGCGTGCGCCAGCATCCGGCCGTCGTGCACGTGCATGCGGCCTCGCGCGCGAGCTTCGTGCGCAAGTCGATCGTGCTGCTGATCGCCCGCCTGGCGGGTTGCAAGACCATTTTCCACCTGCACGGCGGCGGTTTCCGCCAGTTCGCCACCGTCGAGGCCGGCGCACTGATGCGGCGCTGGATCCGCCACACGCTGGAAGCCAGTTCGGTCGTGATCACGCTGTCGAACGGCTGGGCCGAATTCGTGCACGCGTTCGCGCCGAAGTCGCGGGTCGCGGTGGTGCCGAATTCGGTGCCGCTGCCGGCGCCGTCGGCCGTCCGGGAAGAGCCGCAGCGCGTGCTGTTCCTCGGCCGCCTGGAAGCGGCCAAGGGCGTGTTCGAACTGCTGGCCGCCGGCGCGCGCCTGGCGCCGGGGTTCCCGGCGCTGCGCCTGGTGTTCGGCGGAGAAGGCGATGCCGGGGCGATCCGCCGGCGCGCCGCCGAACTCGGCATCGGCGACCGGATCGAACTGCTGGGCTGGATCGGCCCGCAGGAACGCGAGGCGCAACTGGCGCGCGCGGCCGTGTTCTGCCTGCCCTCGCATGCGGAAGGCTTGCCGATGTCGATGCTGGAGGCGATGGCATCCGGCCGGGCGGTGGTCGCCAGCAGCGTGGGCGGGATCCCGGAAACCATCGTCGACGGCGACAACGGCCTGCTGGTGCCGCCGCGCGACGAGCAGGCGCTGGCAGGCAGGCTGGCACAGGTATTGGGCGACGAGGCCCTGCGCGCACGGCTGGCACGGGGTGCGCGTTCGACGATTGAGCAACATTACTCAACCGAGGTGGTGTGCGGCCAACTGTCCGCGCTCTACCGTGAATTGGCGGAGACACGATGATGAGCGAAGCGACAGGCATGGTCTGGCTGGTGAACCGTTTGCGCTGCATGTCGGTGGCCGAGGTCGGCTACCGGATCCAGCAGGCGGCGGCGAAAGGCGTGGCGAAACGGGTCCGGCCGCGCGCCGCGCCGCCGCTGCCGCGCGCCCGGACCTTCAACGTGCCCGGCGCCCCGGCACTGAGCGCGGCCGAGCGCGAGGCCCTGCTGGCCGACGCCGACAGCATCTGCGCCGGCCACGTGGTGCTGTTTGCCGAGCGCCGCTTCGACGTCGGCATGCCGCCGCTGTGGAACCGCGATCCGGAAAGCGGCGTCACCGGGCCTTCGGTGTATGCCGGCGACATCGCCATCACCAACCGCGAACTGGTCGGCGATATCAAGCACGTATGGGAGCTGAACCGCCACCTGCACCTGGTGCGCCTGGCCCAGGCCTGGGCCGCGACCTCCGACACCGCCTGGCTGCACGCGCTGCACCACCAGCTGCGCAGCTGGCTCGACCAGTGCCCGCCGCTGACCGGGCCCAACTGGACCAGCTCGCTGGAGCTGGGCATCCGCCTGATCAACTGGTCCCTGGTATGGCAATTGATCGGGGGCGAGAACAGCGGCCTGTTCGCCGGGGAGGACGGCGAGCGCCTGCGCGCCGACTGGCTCGATTCGATCCATGCCCACTGCAGCGCGATCGCGCGGCATCTTTCCCGTCACTCTTCGGCCAACAACCACCTGATCGGCGAACTCGCCGGCCTCTACGTGGGGGCCTCGGTCTGGCCCTGCTGGAAGGCGTCCGGCGCCTGGCTCGAGCAGGCCCGGCGCGAGCTCGAACACGAGGCCCAGGCCCAGTTCTCGCGCGACGGCGTGAACCGCGAGCAGGCCTTCGCCTACCACATCTTTTCGAGCGAATTCCTGTTCGTCGCCGGCCTGGTCGGCCAGGCTTGCGGCCATCCCTTCTCGCGCGGCTACTGGACCAGCCTGCAGCGCGCCCTGCGCTTCCTTCGCTCCGTGCGCGACGTCGGCGGCAACGTGCCGATGGTGGGCGACGCCGACGACGGCATCGTGTTCCGCCTGGACGCGCCGGGCAGCGACCGCGCGGCCCAGCTGCTGGCCCTGGGCGACGCCGTGCTGCGGCGCCAGGACGTGGAGCACATCGGCGTGCGCTGGCTGCTGCACGCGCTGCCGGGCAAGCGCCCGGAAGCCGATCCGCACGAGTCCGAGACCGGCTGGGCCTTCCCGGACGGCGGCTACCTGCTGTTCGGCTCCCACTTCGGCGAAGCCAACGAGATCAAGGGCATGGTCGACTGCGGCCCGCTGGGCTACCTCGGGATCGCCGCCCACGGCCATGCGGACGCGCTGGCGCTGAACCTGTCGGTGGGCGGCGAGGAATGCCTGGTCGATCCCGGCACCTATTCGTATTGGCAGGAACACAAGTGGCGCGACTATTTCCGCGGCACCTCGGCCCACAACACGGTGCGCATCGACGGCCTCGACCAGTCGGTGTCGGGCGGGCGCTTCATGTGGCTCAGGAAAGCCCGGGCCCGGATCGAGCGCATGCCGCAGTCGCCGCACGAATTCGATTTCCGCGGCTCGCACGACGGCTACGAGCGCCTGCCCGATCCAGTGCGCCACATGCGGAGCGTGCGCTTCGACGCCGCCACCTCGAGCCTGGTGGTGCGCGACGAGTTTGCTGCCAAGAAACATCACCAGGTCGAACTGTTCTGGCATTTCGCGCCCGGTCTGAGTGTCCGGCTGGACAGTTCCGGCCTGCACGTACGCGGCAAGCGCTTCGCATTGCAGATGCACGCGCAAGGCGCCGACCTCAAGCTGGAACTGGTGCGCGCCAATGAAAATCCACCGCTGGGCTGGTATTCGCGCTGCTACGAATTCAAGCAGCCGTGCGACGTGCTGAAGATCAGCACCGTATCGTCCGCCGTCCCAGTCGAGTGCAGGTTTACAATAACGTTTTTCTAATAGTCAGTCGTCATAAGTATTGTTTTTATGCTAATTACTAGGGAACTTGTTTCATGCTCATTTATCTGGTTGCGGGCGCCCGGCCCAATTTCATGAAGATCGCCCCGATCGTCCGCGCGCTGCAGGCACAGGCACCACAAACGCTGTCATACAAGATCATCCATACCGGCCAGCACTACGATCGCGAGATGAACGACGTGTTCTTCGAAGAACTGGGCATTCCGCAACCCGACGTCTTCATGGCCGCCGGCGGCGGCAGCCATGCCCAGCAGACCGCCAAGATCATGGTCGGCTTCGAAGAACTGTGCATCAACCAGCGCCCGGCCGCCGTGCTGGTGGTGGGCGACGTGAATTCCACGCTGGCCTGCTCGATCGTCGCCAAGAAACTGAACATCCCGGTCGCCCACGTCGAAGCCGGCCTGCGCTCGGGCGACATGGCCATGCCGGAGGAAATCAACCGCCTGGTCACCGACAGCATCTCGGACTGGTTCTTCGTCACAGAACCGGCCGCGTTGGAGCACCTGCGCCGCGAAGGCAAGCCGGAATCCGCGGTCCACTACGTCGGCCACGTGATGGTCGACAACGTGCTGTACCAGGCCGACAAGCTGGCCCATGCCGACACCTCGGCGTTCGAGACCAGCGCCTTCAGGCAGGCGCGCCAGGATGCGGGCCAGCGCTATGGCGTGGTCACGCTGCACCGCCCCAGCAACGTCGACGACGCCGAAGCCTTCACCCGCATCGCCGGCGCGCTCAAGGAAATCTCGAACGAGCTGCCGCTGATCTTCCCGGTGCACCCTCGCACCCGCGCCAACATCGATAAATTCGGCATCGACCTCGGCCCGAACATCACCCTGGCCGGCCCGCAGGCCTACATGGCCTTCCTGAACCTGTGGAAGGACGCCGCCGTGGTGCTGACCGACAGCGGCGGGCTGCAGGAAGAGACCACCGCGCTGGGCGTGCCCTGCGTGACGATCCGCGAGAACACCGAGCGCCCCGTCACCGTGGACGAAGGCTCGAACGTACTGGCCGGCACCGATCCGGCCGCCATCGTGCGCGAGGCACGCAAGATCCTGCGCGGCGAAGGCAAGCAGGGCCGCCGGCCGCACCTGTGGGACGGCAAGGCGGCGGAACGCATCGTCGCCGTGCTGGCAACCGAGCTCGCAAAGGGCTCAAATGAGTAAATAAGGATGATCATATGAGCGAACGCATCACACTGATGGGCTGCTCCATCGACAACCTGTCGATGGAGGAGACTTTGCAGACCATCGAGGGTTTCATCCATACAGGGAAGCCCCATCAGCATGTGGTGGTGAACGTCGACAAGCTGGTCAAGGCCAGCCGCGATCCGGAGCTGCGCCGGATCATCAACGACTGTGCGCTCATCAACGTCGACGGCATGCCGGTCGTGTGGGCCTCGCGCCTGCTCGGCAAGCCGCTCAAGGAAAGGGTCGCCGGCGTCGACCTGTTCGAGGCGCTGATGCGCCGGGCAGGGGAGAAGGGCTGGCGGGTGTTCCTGCTGGGCGCGAAGGAAGACGTGGTCGCCAAGGTGGCCTCCACCTACCAGCGCAAGTATCCGAGGCTGGTGCTGGCGGGCTACCGCAACGGCTACTGGAAAGGCGAGGCGGAAGAGGCACAGGTCGTCGAGCAGATCCGCGAGGCCAGGCCCGACCTGCTGTTCGTGGCGATCAGTTCGCCGAAAAAAGAGCAGTTCCTCGGCCGCTACCAGGCCGAGATGAAGATTCCGTTCGCGATGGGCGTGGGCGGCACCTTCGACGTGGCGATCGGCCACGTGAAGCGCGCGCCGGTGTGGATGCAGAAGTCGGGCCTGGAATGGTTCTACCGCTTCCTGCAGGAGCCGCGCCGGATGTTCCGCCGCTATTTCATCGAAGATATGGCGTTCGTCTGGCTTCTGATCAAGGAAGCGTCGCGACGAACGCCGCAATAACCAGGCAGGGATCACGGCGGCCGCAGAAGCCGCCGCATACATAACACGAGGCGCCAGCCGACCCGAGCGTTGGCATGGCGACGGGCAAACTTTTACGAAAGCACATATCAATGAAGATTCTGGTTACAGGCGGCATGGGTTATATCGGTTCGCACACCGTGGTTGAACTGCAGAACGCGGGCCACGACGTGGTGGTTCTCGACAACCTGTCGAACGCCAACCGTTCCGTGCAGGAGCGGGTGACTCGCATCACGGGGAAGGCTTTCGAGTTCGTCGAGGCCGACATCCGCGACCGTGCGGCGATGGAAGCCGCGTTCGGCGCGCACAAGGTCGACGCCGTGATCCACTTTGCCGGCCTGAAGGCGGTCGGCGAATCCGTGGCGCAGCCGCTGCGCTACTACGACAACAACGTCTCCGGCAGCGTGGTGCTGTTCGAGACCATGGCCAAGTTCGGCTGCAAGACCCTGGTGTTCTCGTCCTCGGCCACCGTGTACGGCGACCCGGCGTCGGTGCCGATCAGGGAAGACTTCCCGCTGTCGGCCACCAATCCCTACGGCCGCAGCAAGCTGATGATCGAAGACATCCTGCGCGACCTGTTCAAGGCCGAGCCGGACTGGCGCATCGCGCTGCTGCGCTATTTCAACCCGGTGGGCGCCCATGAAAGCGGCCTGATCGGCGAGGAGCCGAACGGCATCCCCAACAACCTGGTGCCCTACATCGCCCAGGTCGCCAACGGCCAGCGCGAGAAGCTGTCCGTGTTCGGCGGCGACTATCCGACCCCGGACGGCACCGGCATGCGCGACTACATCCACGTGGTCGACCTGTCGATCGGCCACGTCAAGACCCTCGACAAGCTGGTCCAGGGTCCGGGACTGCATACCTACAACCTCGGCACCGGCAATGGCAACAGCGTGCTGGAAATGGTCCATGCCTTCGAGAAGGCCTGCGGCAAGCCGATTCCCTACCAGATCGTAGACCGTCGCCCCGGCGACATTGCGAAGTGCTACGCCGACCCGACCCGCGCCCGCGAGGAGCTCGGTTGGACGGCGCAGCGTGACATCGCCCAAATGTGCGCCGACTCCTGGCGCTACCAAACTACCGCAAAATAAGCATGAGGACCGAACCATGAAAGCGATGATTCTTGCAGCAGGCAAAGGCACCCGCGTACGTCCGCTGACCTATGACCTGCCGAAACCGATGATCCCCGTGCTGGGCAAGCCGGTCATGGCTTACCTGATCGAACACCTGCGCAAACACGGCGTGACCGAAATCATGGTCAACGTCAGCCACCTGCACGAAAAGATCGAGGAATACTTCGGCGAGGGCGAGCAGTTCGGCGTCCAGATCGGCTATTCCTTCGAGGGCTACACCAAGGAAGACGGCGAAGTCGTGGCCGTGCCGATCGGCTCCGCCGGCGGGATGAAGAAGATCCAGGAATTCGGCGGCTTCTTCGACGACACCACCATCGTCCTGTGCGGCGACGCCCTGATCGACCTCGACCTGAAGGCCGCCCTGCTCGAGCACCGCCAGAAGGGCGCGATGGCGACCGTGATCACCAAGGAAGTGCCGTGGGATAAGGTCTCCAGCTATGGCGTGGTCGTCACCGACCAGAACGGCCGCATCACCCAGTTCCAGGAAAAGCCGAAGCAGGAAGAGGCGCTGTCGAACTTCATCAGCACCGGCATCTACATCTTCGAACCGGAAGTCATCGACCTGATCCCGTCCGGCGTCGAATTCGACATCGGCTCCCAACTGTTCCCGCTGCTGGCCGAGAAGGGCATGCCGTTCTACGCCCAGGGCCGGCCGTTCAACTGGCTGGACATCGGCAGCGTCTCCGACTACTGGGAAGTGCTGCAGAACGTGCTGACCGGCGAAGTCAACCACATGGACGTGCCGGGCATCCAGATCGAGCCGGGCCTGTGGGTCGGCCTGAACACCAGCATCGACTGGAACGGCACCACGATCAAGGGCCCGGTCTACATCGGCTCGGGCGTCAAGATCGAAGCCGGTTCCACCATCATCGGCCCGACCTGGATCGGCCATGGCAGCCACATCTGCGAAGGTGCCGAAATCGTCCGTAGCGTGCTTTTCGAATATACTCGCGTACTTAACGATGTGACATTACATGAGATGATCGTGTTCAAGGATTACAGCATCGATCGTGCCGGAGAAATGAAGCATTCGTCCGACTACGGTTCGGATGAATGGTTGAACGCCCGCGACCGCCGCCGCAGCCGCCGCAAAGAGGTCGCGGAAGAAACAGATTCCACTTTAGAGAAAATTAGCGCATGAAAATTTACCCAGTCATCCTCTCCGGCGGTGCCGGTACCCGCCTGTGGCCCCTGTCGCGTGCCCTGATGCCCAAGCAGCTCCTGCCGCTGGTCACCGACAAGACCATGCTGCAGGAAACTGCGCTGCGGGTCCGCGGCTGGCCGGGGTTGATGGCGCCGCTCATCGTGTGCGGCAATGAGCACCGCTTCCTGGTCGCCGAGCAGATGCGCGAGGTCGGCATCAATCCTGGCGGCATCCTGCTCGAGCCGGTCGGCCGCAACACGGCCCCGGCCGTGGCCGCCGCCGCGCGCCACCTGCTGGCCGACGATCCGGACGCCATCATGCTGGTGCTGCCGGCCGACCACGTGATCGAGAAGAACGAAGCCTTCCGCCAGGCGGTCGAGCGCGCCTACAGGCTGGTGCAGGACGGTTCGCTGGCCACCTTCGGCATCGTCCCGAGCGCGCCGGAGACCGGTTACGGCTACATCCGCCGCGGCGAACCGCTGCCGGGCTGCGACGACTGCTACCGGATCGAGCGCTTCGTCGAGAAGCCAGACCGCAATACCGCCGAAGGTTTCGTGGCCGACGGCGGCTTCTACTGGAACAGCGGCATGTTCATGTTCCGCGCCGACCGTTTCCTGGCCGAGATCGGGCAGCATGCGCCCGAGATCGCCAAGGCGGCGGAAAGCGCGATGCAGAACGCCTACCGCGACCTCGACTTCTGCCGCCTGGACGAAGCCGCCTTCACGGCCTGCCCGTCGGACTCGATCGACTATGCGGTCATGGAACACACCCGTGACGGCGTGGTGGTGGCGAGCGACATCGGCTGGAGCGACGTCGGTTCGTGGTCGGCCCTGGCCGACGTGCAGCAGGCCGATGCCCACGGCAACGTGCAGCGCGGCGACGTCTACCTGGACGGCGTCAGCAACTCGCTGGTGCGCGCCGAGAGCCGCATCGTGGCCGTGGTCGGGGTCAAGGACCTGGTCGTGGTCGAAACCGCGGACGCCGTGCTGGTGGCGCACAAGGACCAGGTCCAGCGCGTCAAGAACATCGTCGACCACCTGAAGGTCCAGGAGCGCACCGAGCACCTGTACCACACCCGGGTCTACCGTCCGTGGGGCTTCTACGAAGGCATCGACGCGGGCGACCGCTTCCAGGTCAAGCGCATCTGCGTGAAGCCGGGCGAGAAGCTGTCGCTGCAGATGCACCACCACCGTGCCGAGCACTGGGTGGTCGTGTCGGGCACCGCGCGCGTGACCTGCGGCGACAGCGTCAAGCTGCTGTCCGAGAACGAGTCGACCTATATTCCGATCGGCATGACCCACCGCCTGGAAAACCCGGGCAAGCTGCCGCTGCACCTGATCGAAGTGCAGTCGGGCAGCTACCTGGGCGAGGACGATATCGTGCGTTTCGAGGACGTCTACTCGCGCGCCTGAGCATTCGTTCGCGTCACTCGTGCCACTTACGCCGCCCGCGCGCCAGCGCCGGCGGCGTTTCTCTTTTTCACAGGTCAACCGTGCGTCGCGCTTATGCAGCGGGCATACAATGCTTCGTCAAGAACAAAAACGGGGAGAAGTCCCATGAAAGCGATCATTGCGGCGGGCAGTACGGCGCTGGCATTGCTGCTGGGCGCCACCGGCGGGGCGGCGAGGGCGGGCGACATCATCGGCGGTTCCACGCTGCTGGACGATGGCCGGCATGCCCAGCTCGAACGCTGGCTCGGCCAGGGCGAGTTCAACCTCAACAACGTCTACACCCTGCGCCCGGGCGATACCTCGGTCGACTTCCACCAGGGGGCCGACGGCAAGGGCGCCACCTTCACCCTGCTCGAAGTGACGAACACGGCCGGACAGACCTTCCTGGTCGGCGGCTACAACCCGCAGGGCTGGTCGTCCACCGACGGCTGGCACGAGACCGAGCGCGACTTCCAGCGCACCGCCTTCCTGTTCAACTTCACCACGCCGGCGGTCTACCGCCAGGTGCTGTCCGATTACGTGCTGCCCAGCCAGGGCTTGCGCCAGACCTTCAACGACATCCTGTTCGGCCCCGTGTTCGGCTCCGGCCCCGACCTGCTGGTCAACGACAGCCTCACTTCTGCGCTGTCCTGGCAACTGAGCTACGGTAATCCGGCGAACGAGGGCGCCAGCATCATCGACGGCAGCCTGGGCGGCCAGGTCGTGCACGTGAACGCGATGGAAATCTTCGCGATCGCGCCGGTGCCGGAACCCGCGACGGCAGCAATGTGGCTGGCCGGGCTCGGCATGCTCGGCGCCTTGGGGAGCTGGCGCCAGCGCAGACACCGGATCGGCCTGGCGTAACTTGTCCACATTGCAAGTTGTGGCATGATGAGGGGATGACATCGATCCGACGCTTCCTCCTCATCCTGATGGCGGCCGCCGCCGCCAATGCCCACGCCCAGTTCACCAGCGCCCCCAGCCTGCAGCCGGCGCAGCTGGCCATCGTCATCAATGATGCCGACCCGAACAGCGTCAAGGTCGGCGAGTATTACCGCAAGCGGCGCAACATCCCGGCGGATAACGTGGTGCACGTCAGCATCCCGGACAAGCCGCACGAGATCAGCGCCGAACGCTTCCAGGAACTGAAGGAAGAAATCGACGACCACCTCGGTCCCACCATCCAGGCCGTGCTGATGATCTGGACCGCGCCCTACAAGGTCGAGTGCAATTCGATCACCGGCGCCTACACGCTGGGCTTCGATCCTTCGCAGTGCGTCAAGACCTGCGCCAGCGGCCGCTCCAGCCCCTATTTCAATTCGCGCTCGACCAAGCCCTACACCGACCTCAAGCTGCGCCTGTCGATGCTGCTGCCGACCGAGTCGGTGGCGGATGCGAAAGCCCTGATCGACCGCGGCGCCTCGGCCGGTTTCCGCATCGTGCCGGCCACCGCCTATTACCTGGTCACCTCGGAAAAGGCGCGCAACTCGCGCGCCGGCTTCTTCCCGCCGCCCGGCCGCATCGAGGCCAGGAAGCTCAGCACCAAGACCATGCAGGCCGACGTGCTCGAAGGGGCGAAGGACGTGATGATCTACGAGACCGGCATGGCCAGGGTCGACAAGCTGGAGACCCTGCATTTCCTGCCCGGCGCCCTGGCCGACCACCTGACCTCGCTCGGCGGCGACCTGCTGGGCGAGGGGCAGATGAGCAGCCTGCGCTGGCTGGAGGCGGGCGCCACCGCCAGCTACGGCTCGGTCAGCGAGCCCTGCAACTACTGGCAGAAATTCCCCAACCCGACCGTGCTGCTCAAGCATTACGTGCAGGGCAACAGCGCGATCGAAGCCTACTGGAAGAGCGTGGCCTGGCCGACCCAGGGCCTGTTCATTGGCGAGCCGCTGGCTGCGCCTTATCGCAAGCGGGCGCGCTGAACATCGCATTTCCGGGCGTTGATCCGTACGGACTAATCCGTGGTCATGATGTTGTCAATTTGTGCATTTAATATGCATTTTGTTAAGTGCTTCACTGACAACCTCCGTACTCCATTTTCGGGACCACACATGACTCATCGCTCATCCATCCACTTTCCGGGGCGCCTGACCGTGCTCGCGGCGCTGCTGGCCAGCCTGTCGGCGCCGGCGCTGGCCGACGGCGGCCCCGTCGTCATCAGCCAGGTCTATGGCGGCGGCGGCAATTCCGGCGCGCTCTACCAGAACGACTTCATCGAGCTGTTCAATCGCAGCGCCAGCCCGGTCAGCCTGAGCGGATGGAGCATCCAGTACACCTCGTCCGCTGGCACCAGCTGGGGCAGCAACAAGACCAACCTGCCTGCCGCCACCCTGCAGCCGGGCCAGTACTACCTGGTCCAGCTGGCGTCGACGGCCGCGGTCGGCTCGGTCCTGCCGACCGCGGACGCGACCGGCACGATCAATATGAGCGGCACGTCGGGCAAGGTGGCCCTGGTCAAGAGCCAGACCGCACTGGCGGCGGTCGCCAACCCGAATCCGACCGACCAGCCCGACCTGGTCGACCTGGTCGGCTTCGGCTCGAGCGCCACCGGCTTCGAAGGCAGCGGCCCCACGGCGACCCTGTCGAACACCGTCGCCGCGCTGCGCAAGGAGGCCGGCTGCACCGACATCAACGATAACAAGACCGACTTCGCGACCGGCGCCCCGACCCCGCGCAACAGCGCCAGCGCGCCGCATTCCTGCGGCACCGGACCGGTCGTCCAGCCGATCGTCCTGAATTGCCCGGCAAGCATCTCCGGCCGCGCCGGCAGCGCCTACTCGGGCCTGCTCTCGGCCACCGACGCGGACAGCATCGTCAACAAGGTGGACATCACCGGCGGCGCGGTGGCGGGCATCAGCCTGGCCGGCTTCGTACCGGCGTCCAGCGCGGGCGGCCAGGCATCGGTGACCCTGTCGGTCGATGCCAGCGTTCCGAGCGGCAACTACCCGGTCGTCGTCACCTTTGCCAATGGCGACGGCCAGACCGCCAAGTGCACGGTCAACGTCGCACTGGCGGGCGAGCACACGATTTCCGAGATCCAGGGCAGCGGCCCGGGCAGCCCGTACGCCAACACGGTGCAGACCACCACCGGCGTCATCACCAAGAAGCTCGGCAACGGCGGCTTCTTCATCCAGGACCCGGCCGGCGACGGCGACCCGACCACCTCGGACGCCATCTACGTGTTCGGCGCCACCACGGCCGCGCAGGTCGGCGACCGCGTCAGCGTGACCGGCACCGTCACCGAGTACAAGCCGTCCAACGCCACCCGCACCTACACCGAATTCGCCAGCGTGACGGCGGTGAACGTCCTCGCCAGCGGCCTGTCGGTGCCCATCACCAACATCCGCCTGGGCGAGGAAGACCTCAGCCGCTACGAAGGCATGCTGGTGCGCTTCAGCGGCGCGCTGACCGTGAACGGCAACCAGTTCATCGGCGACCGCGGCGAACTGGTGCTGGGCAGCGTGCGCCACGAGACCCCGACCAACCGCTACCGCCCCGGCACCCAGGAAGCCATCGACCTGGCCGCCGCGCAGGCGCGCGACACCGTGGTGCTGGACGACGGCATCTTCACCACCCCGAACCCGATTCCCTACCTGCTGGATGGCACCGTGCGTTCCGGCGACACCGTCAGCGACCTGACCGGCGTGCTGGACTTCGGCGCCACCGGCGGCAATGGCGCCTGGTACAAGGTGCAGCCGACCGAAACCCCGGTGTTCAGCCGCAGCAATCCGCGTGACGCGGCGCCGATGGTCGCCCAGGGCAACGTCCGGGTCGCCAGCGCCAACGTGCTGAACTTCTTCACCACCTTCACCGACGGCCACGATGCCTGGGGCGGCTCGAACAAGGGCTGCACGATCGGCACGACCACGCGCGCCAGCAACTGCCGCGGCGCCGACAACCTCACCGAATTCGTGCGCCAGCGCGACAAGATCGTCAACGAACTGGCCGCGATGGATGCGGATGCGGTCGGCCTGATGGAAATCGAAAACAACGGCGACACCACCGTGGCTTACCTGGTGGATGCCCTGAACCAGGCGCTCAAGGCCCCGGTCTACGACTACGTGCGCAAGCCGGCCGCCACCGGCACCGATGCGATCCGCGTGGCGATGATCTACAAGCCGGGCAAGCTGACCCCGGTGGGCGGCGCGCTGTCCGATGGCGACGCCATCAACAACCGCCCGCCGATGGCGCAGACCTTCAAGGTCAACGCCAATGGCGCGAAGTTCTCGCTGATCGTCAACCACCTGAAGTCGAAGGGCAGCTGCGGCGGCACCGGCGGCGACGCCGACAAAGGCGACGGCCAGGGCTGCTGGAACGCGACCCGCGTGCAGCAGGCGCAGCGCCTGGCGCAGTACTTCATCCCGGCGGTGGTGGCGAATGCCGGCGACCCGGACGTGCTGGCGGTGGGCGACTTCAACTCCTACGGCCATGAAGACCCGATCGCCTACCTGACCGGCACCGGCATGGTCAACGAGCTCGAGCGCTTCGTGCGCCCGAACGGCATGCCGTATTCCTACGTCTTCGACGCCCAGGCCGGCTATCTGGACCATGCCCTGGCCAGCGCCTCGCTCGACGGCCAGATGGCTGGCGTGACCGAATGGCACAACAATGCCGACGAGCCGGAAGTCATCGACTACAACATGGAATCCAAGCCGGACGACGAGTACGTCAACAATGCCTTCCGCGCCTCCGACCATGATCCGGTGGTCGTCAGCCTGAACCTGGCGCCGGCGTTCACCGAAGTCACCGCCTCCGTGAAGATCGCGGCGACCGGCATGACCCTGAACCGCATGACCGGCAAGTTCAGCGGCAGCGTGAGCTTCACCAACACCAGCGGCCAGGCGCTCAACGGCCCGCTGCAGTTCGTGCTGCAGAACCTGCCCGCCGGCGTAACCCTGGACAACAAGAGCGGCGACTTCAATGGCGCTCCCTACCTGACCCTGCCGAACGCCTCGCTGGCAGCCGGCGCGACCGTGACGGTAAGCACCACCTTCACCAACCCGAACAAGGTCAGCATCGTCTACACGCCGAAGCTGTACTCCGGCACCTTCTGAATCGAGAGAACACCATGAACTTCGCAAAATCCCTGTTTTCCCGCGCACTGCTGGCCACCGCCCTCGTGACCGGCGCCGGCGCGGCCGTGGCCGGCCCGGTCTACCACGTCGATATCGACACCGCCAGCTTCCAGGACCTGGGCACCGGCTTCCTCGACATGACCTTCCTGCCCGGCCTGGAGATCGATCCGGCCACCGCGACCGTCAGCCATATCACCGGCAACTACGGCGACTACCTGGACATGTCGGCCCCCGGCGTCAGCGGTTCGGTGGACGGCAAGGTCGTGTTCGACAACAGCCAGTTCGCCGACCTGTTCCGTTCGATCAACCTGGGCGGCCACTTCGGCTTCGACATCACGTTCAGCGGCCCGGACAGCGGCATCGGCGGCACCGACTTCGACGTCAGCCTGTACGACGACACCGGGATGAACCTGCTGGTCGCCTCGCTGGTCCACTTCACGCTGCAGCCCGGCAATGTGAAGGTGTCCGTCCAGGACGACTATGCGACCGTCGGCCCGGCCGCCGCCGTGCCGGAACCGTCGGCTGCACTGCTGGTCCTGGTCGGCCTGATGATGGCCGGCCTCGTCGCCCGCCGCCGCGCGTAAGCGTCGCGGCCGAAATCGACCCGCCTGCCTGCGAGGGTAGGCGGGTTTTTTTTATTCATTTTGTATCCTTTTCACCACTCCCACATGGGCCGCAAGGGCCTACCCGAAACGGGTGGAGCCCGCTTCGCCCTAGGGCTGCCGCGATTCGTCCATTTATTCGGCAAAGCTATCAATCCCGAAGGCAAATCATATTGTTCAGTTGAACTTGCTTGGTGCATATTAAAATTGTCGTTGTCCCACAGACATAGCAATGTAGACAAATTTTATGGCTGCACACATTCTCGTGGTCGACCCCGATCCCGCCATCCGCCAGTTGCTCTCGCTGAACCTGACCAGCGCGGGCCACGACGCCGCCAGTTGCCTCGACGCCGAGTCGGCCCTGGTGCTGATGGACGACAGCTTGCCCGAGATGCTGCTGCTGGAGTGGGATCTGCCCGGACAATCCGGCGAAGCCCTGATCCGCCGCCTGCGCGCGAAGGCGCGCACGCGCGAGCTGCCGATCATCATGGTGTCCAGCCGGACACGGGAGCACGACAAGATCCTGGCGCTCGAATCGGGCGCCGACGACTATCTCACCAAACCCTTCAGCCCGCGCGAACTGCTGGCGCGCATGAATGCGGTGCTGCGCCGGCGCGTTCCGCATGTCTCGAGCGAGACCGTGCAGATGGCCGGCCTGCGCCTCGATCCCGGCACGCAGCGCGTGATCGCCGGTTCGCGCCAGGTGGCGCTGGGTCCGGTCGAGTTCCGCCTGCTGAATTTCCTGATGCACCATCCCGAGCGCGTGCACACCCGTTCCCAACTGCTCGATAAAGTGTGGGGCCGCCATGCCGTGCTCGACGAGCGCACCGTCGACGCCCACGTCGGCCGCCTGCGCAACGCACTGCAGCCCAGCGGCCACCAGGAACACATCGAAACCGTGCGCGGCACCGGCTACCGCTTCGTGGCCTGGAACGCGCGCGTCGACTGGTCCGGCGCCGCCTGAGCCCGGGCGTGGACGCGGTCGTCATCCTCAGCCGGCAGGAGCAGGAATACCTGCTGCGCGCGGTGGAATCCGGCCTGCGGGTGGCCAGCATGCGCCAGTTCTTCCTGTGGACCCAGGGCCAGGTGCAGGCGCTGCTGCCGCACCAGGTGATGGTGGCGCTGCGGTTCGCCCCCTCGGGCGCGCTGCGCAGGCTGGAGTGTCTGCACGCGACCGTGCTGCCGCCGCGCACCGAAACCCTCCTTACCGACCGCCGCGACGGCCTGGCGCTGCGCATCGCCCGCCATTGCACGCGGGGCGGACGGCTGCCGGCCATGGCCGACGCCGGCGTGGATGATGGGGATGAAACAAGCGGAGTGCTGGCCGGCTTCGAAGGGGACTTGCGCGAGGCCGGCTTCGACAGCGTGCTGGTGCACGGCACCGGGCCGCTGGCCGAGGGAGCGAGCGTGTTCGTGCTGTTCGGCCTGCCGATGCGGCCCGGGCCGCGGCATGCCTATTTCCTGGAACTGCTGCTGGCCCACCTGCACCTGGCGCTGCTGCGCCTGCCGCTGCCGGATGCCCGCGCCGCGGAGGGGCCGCAACGGCCGCTGAGCGCGCGCGAAACCGAGATCGTCGGCTGGCTGCGCGAAGGGAAGAGCAATGAGGAGATGGCGCAGATCCTCGGGATCAGTGCGCTGACCGTCAAGAACCACCTGCAGCGGATCTACCGCCTGCTGGGAGTCGGCAATCGCGCACATGCCCTGGCGCGATGCCTCGAACTACGCTTGCTGGAGGGCTGAGCCTCCGGAGGAAAATCAGGAGTTGCCGGTGCCTGCCGCCTGCTCGGCGGCGGCGCGGCGCATCGCATCGTAGCGATAGGCTTCGGCGTTGGCGTCGATGATGCGCAGGGCCTGGCAGCCGTCGGCGGCGCAATCCGGCGCCGGCATGGTGCTGGAGGCCTGGGCGCTGCTCGTCATCGTGGCGGCAGCGGTCATGGTCGGCTGGTCGATCTGGTCCACCTGGCCACCGCCGCAGGCGGTGAGGATGACGGCGAGACCGAGGGCGGCGACGGAGCGGAAAGCGTGGAGTTTCATGGGTGCGGAAGAGGTTGCGTTCAACAGATGAGTCTATTGTAGGCAGGAAATTTTCCGCAGCTCAATTAATTTTTCGTTTATTTAGTGCAAATATTGAATAAATGAAAGGTTTTTGTCTGGAAATAGATGGAATTAAACGATGATGCTAGGAAATATCCCAGAGGAAATTTAAGATGTTTCAGGGAAACGTCGCACGAACGCGACGATAGCGTACTGACATTTAGTGAAATTGCATAAAAAATTTCACATATGCCGGCACTTGTGTTAGTGCATCAGCATGTGAAAAAGGCAGGAAAAGGCGGGGAAAAGGCGGGCGGGATTGAGGCGCGGCCGGTGCACCCCGCGACTGGTTTGCGGAGCGCACCGGCAGGTCACTATAAAGCTCAGGCGCGCCGGCGCAGGCGGATGCCCAGCCCCAGCAGGCCGACGGCCAGCAGCGATGCGGTGGCCGGTTCGGGCACGGGGGAGGGGACGTCGGACAAGGCGATATTATCCAGGCCGACTTCGCCATTGCCGTTGTCGAGGCCCGTGCAATTTCCGCTCGCGTCGCAGCGGAAGCTGACGATGGCGATCTCGGTGAAGCGTTCTTCCGCAAATGCGGCGCCGCCCACGGCATCCGTGACGTTGAAGTGCTGGAAATCAATGCTCCCCAGGTTGAACTGGATCGAGGTGGAACTTTCGTCGGCCCGGAAGCCGATCACCTGGATCGCGGCCGGGAACAGGGGATACTGCACGTCCGCCATGGCGATGAAGCTGGCGTCCAGCCCGCTGAAGCTGAAGGTCGATCCCTCCACGGTCGGCAGGATATCGATGAAGCCGGTGTTGAACAGGTCGAAATACGTCGTCGGATTATTCGTCGGGCAGATGGTGGTGGCGGCGCAGGCGTTGGGGTCGCTGCCGTTGATGAAGCGGCCGACCTGGACCGTACCCGCGGGCGCATCGCCGGCCGGGTCCAGGAAGGTGATGGTGTAGTTGGCTTCCTGGATACTGTCCTGGTTGAACGCCGGTCCGGTATGACCCTCGAAAGTGATGACGGCTGCCTGGGCCGCGCCGGCCGAGGCCAGAGCAAGCACGCCGGCGCCCAGCATGCGCTTGAATATACCGCCGCAAAGTGTGGTCCTGTTCATTTGCTTACCTTTTTAGTTGGGGTGCGCGGGATGCGCGGCTTGCGGAATACTGCTGTGCTGCTGCCGTTTACTGCTGGGCTTGCTAAAAAATTATCATCGAGTATATCAAGAACGACAACATTTGTTCGTCACCGCACGCAGGGGAACATATGGCAAAAAGGTCGTCTTATCGAATTATATTTGCCAGGCAACGCACGCTTGACGCTCTCGCCGGCTGGGGCGCATGATGCGCCCATGCGAACCCTTATCCTTTTATTATTGGCCGGCTGTGCCGCCTGCAGTACCGGCGCAACACCGCAAGCACCGCAAGCATCCCCAGCGCCGCAGCCCCGCACCGCGATCCAAGATGGGCAGGGCGATACGCTGGCGAAGATCCGCGCCCTGATCGGCACGCCAGGCTGCTCCAGCGACGACCAGTGCCATACGCTGCCGCTCGGCACCCGTCCCTGCGGCGGCCCGGAGAGCTACCTGCCGTGGTCGTCGGCCAGGACCTCGCAGGCCGAGCTGCAGGCCCTGGGCGAGCGCTACAAGGAAGAACGGCGCGCCGCCAACAAGGCCTCCGGCGGTGTCTCGACCTGCCAGTTCCTGATGGACCCCGGCGCCGTCTGCCGCGCCGGCACCTGCCAGCCGGGCGGGGGCGGCTTGCCGGTGCGCTGACCCCGCGTTTCACACTCATAAAAAGAAATTGTCTGTGCGCTAAGTGGCGTGGTAGCCTTGCACGGCTAGGCTTTCCAAAAGGCACAAAGGAGTGGGAATGGTTTCAAAGCTGGTCCGGGGCGCAAAAAGTGGTGCACGCAGCGCGGGTTTCACGCTGCTCGAACTGCTGGTGGTGATCGTCATCATCGGCCTGCTGGCCGCCTACGTCGGTCCCAAGTATTTCTCGCAGCTCGGCAAGTCCGAAGTCACGGTGGCGCGCGCCCAGATCGAAGCCTTCGAAAAGTCGCTCGATACCTACCGCCTCGACGTCGGCCGCTATCCGACCACCGAGGAAGGCCTGAACGCCTTGCTGACGGCGCCGCCCACGGCTGCCGGCAAATGGAACGGCCCCTACCTGAAGAAGGGCGTGCCGGCCGACCCCTGGGGCCACCCCTACCAGTACCGCGCGCCCGGCGCCAAGGGCGAGTACGAGATCGTCTCGCTGGGCAAGGACGGCCAGCCGGGCGGCGCCGGCGAAGCCGCCGACATCAGCTCCCAATAAGCGCATCGACTTTCCTCCCATCGGCTTCCATGCAGTTCGCGGTTCGCACCCTCGCTCCCGACATGACCATCGCCAGCGTGGTGGTCGACGCTTCGGATGAGGCGGACGCGCGGCGCCAGGTCGAGGCGCGCGGCCTGTACGTCAGCGTGGTCGAACCGGTGCGCGGCGCCGGATTCAAGCGCCGGCGCGCCGGCAAGCTGTCGCTGGTGCTGTTCAGCCAGGAGCTGCTGGCCCTGCTGACCGCGGGCCTTGGCATCGTCGAAGGACTCGAAGCCCTGCTCGAAAAGGAAGCCAGTCCGGCCACCCGCGCCGTGCTGGAACGCCTGCTGGCCGGCCTGCGCGAGGGCAAGCGCCTGTCGGGCGTACTGGCCGAGCAGCCGGCCCTGTTCCCGCCGCTGTACGTCGGCATCGTGCGCGCCGCCGAAGGCACCAGCGACCTGCCGCGCGCCCTCGAACGCTATATCGAATACCAGCAGCGCATCGACACGGTGCGCGCGAAAATCGTCAGCGCCTCGATCTACCCGGTGATCCTGCTGGTGGTCGGCGGCGGCGTCTCGGTCTTCCTGATGTCCTATGTGGTGCCGCGCTTCGCCGAGGTCTACCAGGGCGCAGGCCGCAACCTGCCGTGGATGTCGCGCCTGATGCTCGAGTGGGGCCAGTTCGCCGGACGCCACGCCGGCGGCCTGCTGCTGTCGTTCGCCGCGCTCATCGCACTGGCCGGATGGGGTATCCGCCGCGTGCTGCGCCAGGGCGGGGCGGCGCGCCTGCTGGCCAGGCTGCCCGGCATCGGCGAGCGCGCCCGCGTGTATGAATTGTCGCGCCTGTACCTGACGCTGGGCATGCTCAACGAGGGCGGCATCACCCTGGTCAACGCCATCGAGACGGTGCAGGGCATGGTCTCGCCCGGCATCGCCGCCGGCCTGCGCGCGGCCAAGGCTGCGATCGAATCCGGGCGCCCGCTGTCCGACGCCTTCGAGGCCAACGGCCTGACCACGCCGATCTCGTTGCGCATGCTGCGCGTTGGCGAGCGCACCGGCGAGATGGGCCCGATGCTGACCCGCTCGGCCGCCTTCTACGACGGCGAGATCGGGCGCTGGATCGACCGCTTCACGCGCACCTTCGAACCGCTGCTGATGGCCGCGATCGGCCTGGTGGTCGGCGCCATCGTGGTGCTGCTGTACATGCCGATCTTCGACCTTGCCGGAGACATGTCGTGAACGCTCCTTTCGACGCCAGCCTGCTGGCCAGGGCGCGCGCGCAGAGCCGCCAGTCCCACCGCTCGCTGGTCGAGGAGCTGCAGGCGCTGTCGGGCCAGGAGCCGCGCCAGATCGTGCGCCAGCTGGCCGAGCCCTTCGGCCTGACGGTGATGGAGACGGCCGAGATGTTCGGCCAGCAGCCGGCCTTCGACCTGCTGCCGCTGGCGCTGGCGCTGGCGCGCCACTGCGTGCTGCTGAGGCGGCGGTCCGACGATTCGGCCGACGCGTCGGATGCGCAAGGACTGCTGACCGGCGTGATCGCCGACCCGTTCGACCTGGATCTGCAGACCTGGCTGGCGGCGCAGGCCGGCTGTACGGCGGCGCGCCCCCTGCACCTGCGCCTGGCGCTGGCCGGCGACATCCAGGCGTATCTTGGCAAGCAGGAGGAATCGGCGCGCGCGGTCGACAGCCTGGTGGGCGACAGTGGCGCCTCCGGGCTCGACCTGCGGCGCGACGGCAAGACCGCATCGGTGCTGTCCTTCGCCTCGGTCTCGGAAGGCGCCAGCCCGGCCGTCAAGCTGGTCAACTCCACGCTGTACGATGCGCTGAAGGCGGGCGCTTCCGACATCCACCTGGAGAGCACCGCCGGCGGCCTGGCCGTGAAATACCGCGTCGACGGCGTGCTCGATCACGCGGCCTCGGTCGGCGGCATCGAGCTGGCCGAGCACATCATCTCGCGCCTGAAGGTGCTGGCGGAACTCGACATCGCCGAGCGCCGCATCCCGCAGGACGGCAGCTTCCGGGTCGAATCCGGCGGCCGCGAGATCGACCTGCGCGTCTCGATCATGCCCAGCATCCACGGCGAGGATGCGGTCATCCGTATCCTCGACAAGCGCGCCATGATCGAATCCTACGGCGCGCTGACCCTGGAAGCGCTGGGCTTCGACGCGCCCTCGCTGGCGACCCTGCGTGCGCTGGCCCAGGAAGCCTACGGCATGCTGCTGGTGACCGGGCCGACCGGTTCCGGCAAGACCACCACGCTGTACGCCGCGCTCACCGAGATCCACAACGGACGCGAAAAGATCATCACCATCGAGGACCCGGTCGAATACCAGCTGCCCGGCATCCTGCAGATCCCGGTCAACGAGAAGAAGGGCCTGACCTTCGCGAAAGGCCTGCGCTCGATCCTGCGCCACGACCCGGACAAGATCATGGTCGGCGAGATCCGCGACCGCGAGACGGCCGAGATCGCGGTGCAGTCGGCGCTGACCGGCCACCTGGTGCTGACGACCGTCCACGCCAACAATGTGTTCGACGTGTTCGGCCGCTTCACCCACATGGGCATCGACCCGTATGCCTTCGTCTCGGCGCTGAACGGGATCTGGGCCCAGCGCCTGATCCGCATGAACTGCCCGCACTGCGCCGCGCCCTACACGCCGGACGAAGCGGAGCTGGCATCGGCCCACCTGGCGCGCGCGGAAACGGCGGACTACCTGTTCATGCGCGGCAAGGGCTGCGGCGACTGCCGCGGCACCGGCTACAAGGGACGCCGTTCGATCGCCGAGATCCTGACCCTGAACGACGAGATCCGCGAACTGATCGTCGACAAGCAGCCGATCCGCCGCATCAAGGCCGCCGCCGCCGCCAACGGCACCCGCAGCCTGCGCATGGCGGCGCTCGACCTGGTCAAACGCGGCGCCACCACCATCGAAGAAATCAAACGGGTGACCCTGCATGCGTAGATGGATCAGGCCCCTGCTGGGACAGTCGCTGCGCCTCGGTGTCGCCCCCGACGGGCTGGCCCTGGTGCGCACCAGCATCTGGCCGCACGAGCGCGCCCTCCTGCTCGGGCAGGTGCGTTTTTCCGCCATGGGCATCGATGCCATCGGGCGCGAACTGGACGCGCTGCTGGCCGAGCACAGGGGCGCCGGCTGGCCCTTGCGGGTGGTGCTGTCCGACGAACTGGTGCGCATGTGGCAGGTGACGCCGCCGCCCGGCGCGGCCCGCATCGCCGACCTGGAAGCGGCCAGCGCGCTGCGCTACCAGGCGCTGTTCGGCGCCAGTCCGTCGGGCTGGCTGATCCGCGCCGACTGGAGCGCGACGCAACCCTTCCTGGCGGCCGCCATGCCGCAGGCCCTGCTGGAACGCCTGCGGCAGGCCGCGGCGGGACAGGGCTTCCGCCTGGTCGAGGTGGCGCCGCAATTCGTCGCCGCGCTGAACCAGCACCGCGCGATGCGCCGGCCCGGCGCCTGGTTCGGGCTGGTGCATGGCGGGGTCCTGAGCGTGGCCGCCTTCGACGGCGACCGGCTAGCCGCGGTGCGCACCGCGCCGATCCCGGAGGGCGCCGACCGCGACTGGCTGGAAGGCCACATCGCACGCGAAGCCCTGCGTGTGGGCCTGGGCCGTCCGGAACGCCTGCAGGTGAGCGGCCCCGCGCCGACAGCCTGGGCCAGCAGCGCCGGAAGATTGAAATTCGCCTGCACCCTGTTCGAAGACGAGCTCGATCCGCTGTGGCCGGACAGCGCGCGGCTAGCCATGACGGGGAGGGCGCCATGAAGCGGGTAGCCATCGATTTCGCGCCGCCCAGCCTGGTGCGCGCCGTGTTCCGGACCCCGCGCCAGGCCTGGGCCATGCTGTGGGTACTGGCCATGACGGCGATGGCGCTGGCATTCGCCTGGGCCGCGCTCGGACGGACGCAGCGCGAGATCGACCTGCTGCGCGCGCAGTCGCAGGTGCGCACGCAGGCGCCCGCGCCCGTGGCCGTGGCCGCGCGTGCGCGCGTGCCCGAGGCCCAGGCGGCGGCCGTGAACGCCGCCGTGCTGCAGCTGAACCTGCCCTGGCGCGCCCTGCACGATGCGGTGCAGGCGGGCACCCCGGCCAATATCGCGCTGCTGGCGCTGGAGCCGGACGCGAAGAGGCACGCCGTGCGCATCACCGCCGAGGCCAGGAGCAGCGACGACATGATCGCCTACGTCGAGCAGCTGCAGAAGGTCGAGTGGTTCAGCGCCGTCATCCTGGCCCGCCACGAGATCAACGAACAGGACCCGAACCGGCCGATCCGCTTCCAGCTCGATGCACAGTGGAGGGCGGCCGAATGAAGCTGTTGCGCCTTCAACTGGCGCTGCGCGCCAACCCGCTGCTGGCGGGAGCCGGCCTGGCTTTGCTGGCCTGCCTCGCCGCATTGGGCTGGACCGTGCACACGGCGACGCAACTGGACGCCGAACGCGACGCGCTGAAGCTGGCTGCGGCGCGCAGCGCGCCGTCGCCGTCGCCTGCTATCCCGGCGGCTCCGGCCGTGACGGATGCCCCGCCTCCTGACCGCCTGGAGGCCTTCTACGCGGCGCTCGGCCCGCGCCGTTACGCCGAACAGCAGGTCAAGACCCTGTTCGCGCTGGCGGCCAGGAACGGGCTGTCGCTGAGCCAGGGCGAATACAAGACCGGCTACGACCGCAACGCGCGCGTTTACACCTACCAGGTCAACCTGCCAGTGAAGGGCAGCTACGGCGCGATCTGGCAGTTCGCCCTCGGCGCGCTGCGCGCGATTCCCTTCGCTTCGCTGGACGACATCGGCTTCCGCCGCGACACCATCGGCGACCCGTCGGTGGAGGCCCGGCTGCGCTTTACCTTGTATTTGAAGGACGTCCCGGGAGGCGAGCGATGAAGCCGCGCCACCTCGTGCTCGGGGCCGCGCTGGCGGGCGCCGCGCTGCTTGCCATCTTCGGCGACAAGTCGCCCGGCGGCGAGATTGCCGAAGCGGTCGAACGCGCACCCGCTGCGCGCCCGGTGCCGTCCGTGTCCGCGGCCGCCGCAAACGCTGCGGCGGTCGCGGCGGCCGTCGAGAGCGCACCGGCCGCCGGCGCCGCCAATGGCGCCGGTGGAACGATCATCCTGGCCCTGGTGCCGCGCGACACCCTGATCGGCGACGGCGACGCGCAGTTCCGGCAGGACGGGAAGGGCGTGTTCGGGCGCCAGGACTGGACGCCGCCGCCACCGCCGCCGCAACCCGCGCCGCCGCCCCCGCCACCGAGTGCTCCGCCTTTGCCCTTCACCTTCATCGGCAAGTCGCTGGCCGACGGCGCCTGGGAAATCTACCTGGCGCGCGGCGACCGCACCTACGTCGTGCGCGACAAAGCCGTGATCGACGGCACTTACCGCGTCGACGCGATCGCGCCGCCGATCCTGACCCTGACCTACCTGCCGCTGAACCAGGTTCAGCAGCTCAATATTGGAGTGTTCGACTGATGCGTCGCCTGTCACCCATGCTGGCCATTCCGCTGGCGCTCACCCTGCTGCTGTCCGGTTGCGCCGGTCAAATGGCCTACCGCGAGGGCAATGCGCTGGTGGCCCAGGACCAGGTCGAGGCCAGCCTGGTGAAGTACCAGGAAGCGGTGGCCGCCGATCCGGCGAACGCCGCCTACAAGACGGCTTACCTGCGCGCGCGCGATGGCCTCACCAACCGTTTGCTGACCCAGGCCGACCGCGAGATCGCCGACGGCAAGGCGCAGCAGGCCCTGCAGGATTACCAGCGGGTGCTGGCGATCGATCCGGTCAACGACCGCGCCCGCGCCGGCCTGCGCCAGGTCGAGGCCGACCGCCGCCATGCCGTGCTGCTGGAGGAGGCGCGCGCCGCCTTCGAACGGAAGGACTATGACATGGCGCGCCAGAAGCTGGGAGCGATCCTGAGCGAGCGCCCGAGCCACGAGCCGGCGCGCCAGCTGCTGGCCGAGGTCAACGAGCAGGGCGCCGCGGCGCCGGCCCAGGCGGCGCTGGCGGCGTCCTTCCGCAAGCCGATCAGCCTGGAATTCCGCGACGCGCCGATCAAGCAGATCTTCGAAGTCATTTCGCGCCACTCGGGCCTCAACTTCCTGTTCGACAAGGACGTCAAGACCGACCTGCGCGCCTCCATCTTCCTGAAGAACAGCACGGTCGAATCGGCGGTCTACTATCTGCTGATGACCAACCAGCTCGAGCGCCAGGTCATGGACGGCAACACCATCCTGATCTACCCGAACGTCGCGGCCAAGCAGAAGGAATACCAGGAGATGACGGTCAAGACCTTCTTCCTGGCGAACGCGGAGGCGAAGAGCATCGCCAACACCCTGAAAACCATCCTCAAGTCGCGCGACGTGGTGGTCGACGAGAAGCTCAACCTGGTGATCCTGCGCGACAGCCCGGAAGCGGTCAAGCTGGCCACCCAGCTGGTGCAGCTGCAGGACGTGCCGGAACCGGAGGTGGTGCTCGACGTCGAAGTGCTGGAAGTGCAGCGCAACCGCCTGCTCGACCTGGGCGTGGACTTGCCGACCACGCTGTCCTTCGCGCCGATCACTGCCGCCGGCGCCGGCCCGCTCACCATCGCCCAGCTGCGCGGACTGAACTCCTACAACACCGGCGTGTCCGGAGTCTCGGCGACGATCACCGCCAGGAAGACCGACGGCGACGCCAACACCCTGGCCGCGCCGCGCATCCGCGTGCGCAACAAGGAAAAGGCCAAGGTCGTCATCGGCGACAAGCTGCCGACCATCACCACCACCATCTCCTCGGGCGTGGGCGGCTTCGCTTCGGAGTCGGTGAACTACGTCGACGTCGGCCTGACCCTGAACGTCGAGCCGACCATCTACCTGAACAACGAGATCGGCATCCGCATCTCGCTCGAGGCCAGCACCCTGGTCGACACCATCGAGACCAAGAGCGGCACCACCGCCTACCGCATCGGCACACGCTCGGCCGCCACCATGCTGCAGCTGAAGGATGGCGAGAACCAGGTGCTGGCGGGCCTGATCAAGAACGACGAGCGCAGCAGCGCCAGCCACCTGCCGGGCCTGGGCGACGTGCCGCTGGTCGGGCGCCTGTTCGGCAGCCGCCAGGATACCCGTGACAAGACCGAGGTCGTGCTGTCGATCACGCCCCACCTGGTGCGCAACATCCAGCGCCCGGCCGCCAACGCCGCCGAGTTCAACGCCGGCACCGAAGCCAGCTTCCGGCGCCGTCCGGACGAGGCGCCGCGCGCCCCGGTCCAGCTGGCGCCGCCGCCCGCGCCGGTGCCGGCACCCGCAGCGCCGCCGCCGGCGCAGCCCGCGATGGTCCCGGCCACCAGCGTCAACATGGGCGGTGCGCAGCCCGCGCCGGCGTCAAACCCGGCCACCGTGCAGCCGCCGGTGCAGGGCGTGCAGGCCGTGCCGCTTCTCCGGCCCGACGTGACGCCGGTTCCGGCCCAGCGGTGATGCGTCGCGCGCGTGGCTTCACGCTGATCGAGCTGCTGGTCACGCTCGCCATCCTGGCCCTGCTCGGGACCATGGTGGTGCCAGCCGCCAGCATGGCCGTGCAGCGCCGCCACGAGCAGGACCTGCGCCTGGCCCTGCGCGAGATCCGCCAGGCCATCGACGCCTACAAGAAAGCCAGCGACGAGGGCCGCATCGCGAAGGCCGTTGGCGCCACGGGCTATCCGCCGAAGCTGGAGCTGCTGGTGGACGGCGTGGTCGACCTGCGCAGCCCGAAGAAGGCCAAGATCCGCTTCCTGCGCCGCCTGCCGCGCGACCCCTTCGGCGCCGACCCGGCATTGGACGATGCCCAGACCTGGGGCAAGCGCAGCTACGCCAGCGAGGCCAGCGAGCCGAAGGAGGGCGACGATGTGTACGACGTGTATTCGCTGTCCGGCCGGGTGGGCCTGAACGGCATTCCGTACAGCAGATGGTGAGAACATGAGGCGCAAGAGCGGATTCACCCTGATCGAACTGCTGGTGGTGCTGGGCATCGTGGCCCTGCTGCTGACGCTGGCCGTGCCGCGCTTCTTCCCGAGCGTCGACAAGACCAAGGAGACGATCCTGGCCGAGAACCTGCGCACCACGCGCGCCGTGATCGACCAGTTCTATGCCGATACCGGGCGCTATCCGGACTCGCTCGACCAGCTGGTCGAGAAAAAATACCTGCCGCGCCTGCCCTTCGATCCGGTGCTCGACAGCGACGCCGGCTGGGTCGTGGTGCCGCCCGAGGATCCGTCGCGCGGCAACGTCTACGACATCCACAGCGGCGCCGAGGGCAAGGGGCGCAACGGCAAGCCGTATTCGGAATGGTAGCTTCCGTCCCGCGCCGCGAGGCCGGCTTCACCTATGTCGGCCTGATCGTGCTGGTCACGATCATCGGCCTGGTGGGCGCGGCCACCCTGAAGGCCGACGCCCTGCTGCGCCGCGCCGCCGCCGAGCAGGAGCTGCTGGAAATCGGCGCCGCCTTCAGCGCCGCACTCACCAGCTATGCGGAAGCGACCCCGCGCGGCCAGTTGCCGCAGCCGCCGTCGCTGGAAGCGCTGCTGAAGGATCCGCGCGTCCCCGGCACGCGCCGGCACCTGCGCAAGATCTTCGTCGACCCGATCACCGGCAAGGCCGAGTGGGGCATCGTCTGGCTGAACAAGGGGAATGGCACCGACGGCTTCGGCGGCAGCGGCGGCAGCGGGGTGCTGGCCGTGTACAGCCTGTCCGAGGCGAAGCCGCTGAAGCAGGCCAACTTCGACGGGCGCTTCCAGAATTTCGAAAACCGCGAACACCTCTCGGAGTGGAAGTTCGCGGTCACGGGGCGGGGCGTGGCGCAGGGGCGGCCGGGGCAGCCGAGTCCGCCCGCGCAGCTCGTTCCGGCCGCCAGTCCGGTGGCGTCGCAGAATCCGGCCGCGGCCCAGCCGTCGCTGTTCCCGGACCGCGGCAATCCGGGCGCTGCCCGCCCGGCGCCGGCCGAGCCGCCTGCGCAGCCGGCGCCCGCCCCGGCGCCGCCCGAACCCGCGGCGGCGACGGAACCGCAGGAGCCGCCGTCATCGGAAGCTTCCGGCTCCGGCGATGACGACAGGCAGGGCGGCGAGGAGAAGGACGAGAAGGAGCGGGGCAGGGACGCGCGCCGCGGCGGCGGCCGCTAGCGCGCTGTCCGGCGTTCGACGCCCTCGCCGGGCGTCTTACTTGGCGCGGCGCGTGAAGTCGCGCGGACGGAAACCCAGCGCGAACAGCACGGCGAAGTAGACGACGGCGCTGATGCCGATGACCAGCAACAGTGCGCCCAGGCGCAGGACCGGATGGGCGCGCAGCGCGGTCCAGTCGAACTGCGTCTGGCTGAACCAGGCGGCCAGGCCCATCAGGACCACCGCGACCACCACCTTGACCGAGAAGGCGAGCCAGCCGGCATGCGGCGTGTAGATGCGGCGCCGGCGCAGGCCGCTGTACAGGAAGACGGCGTTGATGCAGGCGCCCATGCCGATCGACAGCGCCAGGCCGGCCACGCCCAGCAAGGGCACGAAGACGAGATTCATCAGCTGGGTCGCGATCAGCACGCCGATGGCGATGCGCACCGGGGTGCGGATGTCCTGGCGCGCATAGAAGGCCGGGGCCAGGATCTTGACCAGGATGATGCCGAGCAGGCCGGCGGCATAGGCCATCAGCGGCGCGGTGGCGGCGGTCACGTTGGCGGCCTTGAATTCGCCGTAGTTGAAGAGGGCGGCGATCAGCGGTTCCGCCAGCGCCGCCAGGCCGACCGCGGCCGGCAGGGCCAGCAGCAGGGTCAGGCGCAGGCCCCAGTCGAGCAGGGCCGAGTATTCGACCGTATCGCCGTCGGCGTTCGCCTTCGACAGGCTGGGCAGCAGGATGGTGCCCAGCGCCACGCCCAGCATGCCGGTCGGGAATTCCATCAGGCGGTCGGCATACTGCAGCACGGAGACGGCGCCGCGGCCCAGGTTGGAGGCGATGTTGGTGTTGATGAGCAGGCTGATCTGGGCCGCGGAGACGGCGAACACCGCCGGACCCATCTTCTTGAGGATGCGGCGCACGCCGGGATCCTTGAGGCCGGCGAGGGGATTGAGCGACAGGCGCGGCAGCATGCCGATGCGCTTCAGGGCCGGGACCTGGATCGCGATCTGCAGCACGCCGCCGACCATCACGGCCACCGCCATCGAATAGATCGGCAACTCGAAGTACTTCACCATGAACAGCGAGAAGAAGATCGACGACAGGTTCCACAGCACCGGCGTAAAGGCGGGAATCTTGAACTCGCGCCAGGTGTTGAGCACGGCCCCGGCCATCACCACGAAGGACATGCACAGGATGTAGGGGAACATCAGGCGCGTCATCACCACGCCGGCATCGAAGGCGTGGCCTTTCAGGCCGCTGGCGATGGCCATCAGGATCAGCGGTGCGCCGATGATCCCGAGCACGCTGATGAGCAGGGTCGCCCAGACCAGCGAATTGGCGACGTGGTCGACCAGGGTGCGGGTGGCGGCGTCGCCCTTCTGGGTCTTGTATTCGGCCAGGATGGGCACGAAGGCCTGCGAGAACGCGCCTTCGCCGAACAGCCTGCGCAGCAGGTTGGGAAGGCGGAAGGCGATGTTGAAGGCGTCGGTGAATTCGTTGGCGCCGAAGGCGCGGGCAAACAGGGTCTCGCGCAGCAGGCCGGTGATGCGGGAAACCATCGTCATGCTCGAGATGGCCGCCAGGGTTCGAAGTAGGTTCATAGCCCGCGATTATAGCTGGGCAATGGCCTGCGGAAACTTGCGTGCGTCGCTTTTTACGGGGAAAAACGGGCGCGGGTATGAATTTGGAATTGCCCTGCGATGAAACCTTCGCTATAATCGAGGGCTGTATTGAATTCTGTTGGCAGACACTAATCGTTTGAGGTGTTTGCGGACGCAACTTACACCGATTAGGAATTTCCATGGCAAATACCGCACAGGCGCGCAAGCGCGCTCGTCAAGCAGTTAAGCAAAACGCTCACAACTCGGCTCAGCGCTCGACCCTGCGCACCGCGATCAAGGCTGTCAAGAAGGCCATCCAGGCTGGCGACAAGGCCGCTGCGACCACCATCTTCCAGCAATCCGTGTCGACCATCGACAGCATCGCTGACAAGAAAATCATCCACAAGAACAAGGCCGCTCGCCACAAGAGCCGCCTGGCTGCCGCTATCAAGGCCCTGTCGGCCTAAGCGACACCATCGGCGCGGCCCTGCCGCGCAGGTTCTGCAGGATGAAAGACCCGCCCGACTTCGGTCCTGGCGGGTTTTTTCGTTGGCCCTGCTTTTCGAAATTCGGGGTCAGAGCACATTTTTTCCAAAATTCGGGGTCAGAGCACTTTTTGTGGCAAGTTCTTCAGCACATGCTTCAGTGGCTGAACGCGTCCGTCCGGCACGTCGTTGCGGAGCTCTCGCGCGTCCTGATGAGGTCGGGATATTGCTCAAAAATGTGCTCTGACCCCGAATTTGCAAAAGAATGTGCTCTGACCCCGAATTTTGGCCGTAAAAAAGCAGGCCTTAGCCTGCCTTTCTCCATCCATGCCGGGGCTTACTTCGTGGCCGGGTCGGCGGCAGCCGGTGCGGCAGCGGGCGTAGCCGCCGGGGTGGCGGCGAAAACGGACACGGCGAACAGCGAAGCTAGCAGACCAGCGATGAGTTTGGACATGTCGGGTTCCTTTTCGTTAAGAAGTCGATCCACGGACGCGGATCTGGCTCGTTAACGGCAGCATTCATTGCCGGATGAGCATTTTTATTTGACGCAGAACAAGCTCATCAACCTTTCCTGGCCTTCCCGGCGCCGACCGCCTCGGCCGGCACTTCCATCCATTCGCCCGGCATCAGCGGATGGCTGGCCAGTGAAAATGGGCCGATGCTGGTGCGCACCAGGCGCAGGGTCGGCAGCCCGACCGCCGCCGTCATGCGGCGCACCTGGCGGTTTTTTCCCTCCTCGAGCGTGATGGCGATCCAGCTGGTCGGCTTGTCCTGGCGAGCCCGGATCGGCGGGTTGCGCGGCCACAGCCATTCGGGTTCCGCGATCTGCACCGCGCGGCAGGGTTTGGTGACGAAGTCGCCCAGGTCGAGCGGCGCCTGCAGCCGGGCGAGCGCGGCCGCGTCGGCCGCGCCCTCTACCTGCACGATATAGGTCTTCGCTTCCTTCTGGTCCGGATGCGCGATGCGGTGCTGCAGGCGGCCGTCGTCGGTGAGCAGCATCAGGCCTTCGCTGTCGGCGTCGAGGCGGCCGGCCGGATAGATGTTCGGGATGTCGATGTAGTCCGCGAGCGAGGCGCGGCCGGGCTCGGCGCTGAACTGGCAGAGGCCCTGGAATGGCTTGTTGAACAGGATGAGGGACATAAAAGGGGATTTTGGAGCAAAATAGCAATCGTCATCAATATGGTGATTATCGCAGTTCAGTGCGTCCAATTCGGAGAACACGATGTACCAACATATCAACGTACCTGCCGAGGGTCAGAAGATCACCGTCAAGCCCGACTATTCGCTGGATGTGCCGGACCAGCCGATCATCCCCTATATCGAGGGCGACGGCACGGGCGTCGACATCACCCCGGTGATGCTCAAGGTGGTCGATGCCGCGGTGGCCAAGGCCTACGGCGGCAAGCGCAGGATCAGCTGGATGGAAATCTTCGCCGGCGAGAAGTCGACCCGGGTCTACGGCCCCGACGTCTGGCTGCCGCCGGAGACGCTCGACGCGGTGCGCGAATACGTGGTCTCGATCAAGGGCCCGCTGACGACCCCGGTCGGCGGCGGCATCCGCTCGCTGAACGTGGCGCTGCGCCAGGAACTCGACCTGTACGTCTGCCTGCGCCCGGTGCGCTACTTCGCCGGCGTGCCCTCGCCGCTGAAGGAGCCGCAGAAGACCGATATGGTGATCTTCCGCGAGAACTCGGAAGACATCTACGCCGGCATCGAATGGGCCGCCGAGTCCGACGGCGCGAAGAAGATCATCGACTTCCTGGTGAACGAGATGGGCGTGAAGAAGATCCGCTTCCCGGAGACCTCGGGCATCGGCGTCAAGCCGGTCTCGCGCGAAGGCACCGAGCGCCTGGTGCGCAAGGCGATCCAGTATGCGATCGACAACGACAAGCCCTCGGTGACCCTGGTTCACAAGGGCAATATCATGAAGTACACGGAAGGCGGCTTCCGCGACTGGGGCTATGCGCTGGCGCAGCGCGAGTTCGGCGCCGAGCTGGTCGATGGCGGCCCGTGGTGCAAGTTCCGGAACCCGAAGACCGGGCGCGATATCGTCGTCAAGGACTCGATCGCCGACGCCTTCCTGCAGCAGATCCTGCTGCGTCCGGCCGAGTACAGCGTGATCGCGACCCTGAATTTGAACGGCGACTACATCTCGGACGCGCTGGCGGCCCAGGTCGGCGGCATCGGCATCGCGCCCGGCGCGAACATGTCGGATTCGGTGGCGATGTTCGAGGCCACCCACGGCACCGCGCCCAAGTATGCCGGCAAGGATTATGTGAATCCGGGTTCGCTGATCCTGTCGGCCGAGATGATGCTGCGCCACATGGGCTGGCTTGAGGCAGCCGATCTGCTGATCAGCTCGATGGAGAAGGCGATCACCTCGAAACGCGTCACCTACGACTTCGCGCGCCTGATGGAGGGGGCGACCCAGGTCTCGTGCTCGGGCTTCGGTGAAGTCATGATCGAGAACATGGACGCCTGATACCTATATAGAGAGGCAGGCGGGGCGGGCGGCGCATGCCGTCCGCATGGCGCAGAGGCTGAGGTCTTGCGCCAGAACAAAAAAAGCCCCGCCGCAGCGGGGCTTTTGCTTCCGAGGGTGGATTACACGCCCTGGATGTTGGAAGCTTGCTTGCCTTTAGGGCCTTGCGTGACTTCGAATTGGACTTTCTGACCTTCTTTGAGGGTCTTGAAACCGGCCATATTGATTGCGGAGAAGTGTGCGAACAGATCCTCGCCGCCGTCATCAGGAGTGATGAAGCCAAAGCCTTTGGAATCATTGAACCATTTAACAGTACCAGTTGCCATAAAAAACTTTCAAATAAAAACTAATCACACGAGCCATAAAAGCAAGAAGCTTCTTGCCCCCTCCTCAGCCTGCTCACTTCTTATCAACAAGTACATAAGTACATGTCAATGTTTGCATTGTTGGTGCAATAATCTTGTAAGTCAAGCGGTTTTGAGCGCGTGTTGTAAAAAGCATCACAGGTGCTTTGCAACAAGCTCTTGATTTTCGCAATCCGGCCGCCATCTGCGCGCAGTTGGGAAAACGCGTAAGATGGAAAACACATGGGCGTCCCTTGATTGTCCCTGATTGTTAACGTACGCACGAACGGCGAAAGCATCTTAGAATACTCTTATGGCAACCAAGCACGATACTGAACAGCTGCTGGAGCGGCAGACCGTAAAGCCACCCCCCCTGTACCAGGTGGCGCTGCTGAATGACGACTACACGCCGATGGAGTTCGTGGTCGCCATCATCCAGGAGTACTTCAATAAGGATCGCGAGACGGCCACGCAGATCATGCTTTCCGTACATCGTCATGGTAAAGGGGTGTGCGGCGTGTTTTCCAAAGATATAGCGTGTACCAAAGTGGAGTTTGTATTAACGCATGCGCGCAAGGCAGGTCATCCCCTGCAGTGCGTGATGGAGGAAGTATGATTGCGCAGGAATTGGAAGTCTCTTTACATATGGCCTTTGTCGAAGCGCGGCAGGCTCGGCACGAGTTCATCACGGTCGAGCATTTGCTGCTGGCGCTGCTCGACAATCCCTCGGCCGCTGAAGTCCTGCGTGCGTGCGCGGTGAACATTGAAGATCTGCGCAAGACCTTGACGAATTTCATCGGCGACAACACCCCGACCGTGCCTGGCACGGGCGAGGTCGACACCCAGCCGACCCTCGGTTTCCAGCGCGTGATCCAGCGGGCGATCATGCACGTGCAGTCGGCGTCGAACGGCAAGAAGGAAGTGACCGGCGCGAACGTGCTGGTGGCGATCTTCGGCGAGAAGGACTCGCATGCCGTCTACTACCTGCACCAGCAGGGCGTGACCCGCCTGGACGTGGTCAATTTCATCTCGCACGGCGTGCGCAAGGACCAGCAGATCGACAGCCAGAAGGCGTCGGAAGGCGTGGAAGAAGCGCAGGTCGAAGGCCAGACCAAGGAAAGCCCGCTCGACCAGTTCACCCAGAACCTGAACAAGGCTGCCGCCGATGGCCGCATCGATCCGCTGATCGGGCGCGAAGAGGAAGTGGACCGCGTGATCCAGATCCTGTGCCGCCGCCGCAAGAACAACCCGCTGCTGGTGGGCGAGGCCGGCGTCGGCAAGACCGCGATCGCCGAAGGCCTGGCATGGCGCATCGTCCAGGAAGACGTCCCGGAGATCCTGCAGAATGCCGTCGTGTATTCGCTGGACATGGGCGCGTTGCTGGCCGGCACCAAGTACCGCGGCGACTTCGAGCAGCGTCTCAAGGCGGTGCTGAAGCAGCTGAAGGATACTCCGAACGGCATCCTGTTCATCGACGAGATCCACACGATCATCGGCGCCGGTTCGGCCTCGGGCGGCACGCTCGATGCATCGAACCTGCTGAAGCCGGCCCTGGCGAACGGCCAGCTCAAGTGCATCGGCGCGACCACGTTCACGGAATTCCGCGGCGTGTTCGAGAAGGACCACGCACTGAGCCGCCGCTTCCAGAAGGTCGACGTCAACGAGCCGTCGGTCGAGCAGACCGTGCAGATTCTGCGCGGCCTGAAGTCGCGCTTCGAAGAGCACCACGGCGTGAAGTACTCGTCGTCGGCACTGTCCACCGCGGCCGAGCTGGCGGCGCGCTTCATCAATGACCGTCACCTGCCGGACAAGGCGATCGACGTGATCGACGAAGCGGGCGCGGCCCAGCGCATCCTGCCGAAGTCGAAGCAGAAGAAGACCATCGGCAAGACCGAGATCGAGGACATCATCGCGAAGATCGCGCGGATCCCTCCGCAGACCGTCAACCAGGACGACCGCAGCAAGCTGCAGACCATCGACCGCGACCTGCGCAACGTCGTGTTCGGGCAAGACCCGGCGATCGACGCGCTGGCCTCCGCGATCAAGATGGCGCGCGCCGGCCTGGGCAAGCAGGACAAGCCGATCGGCTCCTTCCTGTTCTCCGGTCCGACCGGCGTCGGCAAGACCGAGGTGGCCAAGCAGCTGGCCTTCATCCTCGGCATCGAGCTGGTGCGCTTCGACATGTCGGAGTACATGGAACGCCATGCGGTGTCGCGCCTGATCGGTGCGCCTCCGGGCTACGTCGGCTTCGACCAGGGCGGCCTGCTGACCGAGGCCATCACCAAGAAGCCGCACGCGGTGCTGCTGCTGGACGAGATCGAGAAGGCCCATCCGGACATCTTCAACATCCTGCTGCAGGTGATGGACCATGGCACGCTGACCGACAACAACGGCCGCAAGGCGGACTTCCGCAACGTGATCATCATCATGACCACGAACGCGGGCGCCGAAAGCCTGACCAAGCGTTCGGTGGGCTTCGTGGATTCGAAGGCGCAGGGCGACGAGATGGCCGACATCAAGCGCATGTTCACGCCGGAGTTCCGCAACCGCCTGGATGCGATCATCAGCTTCCGCGCGCTGGACGAGGACATCATCCTGCGCGTCGTGGACAAGTTCCTGATGCAGCTGGAAGAGCAGCTGCACGAGAAGAAGGTGGAAGCCGTCTTCACCGAGAAACTGCGCAAGTTCCTCGCGAAGAAGGGTTTCGATCCGCTGATGGGCGCACGCCCGATGTCGCGCCTGATCCAGGACATGATCCGCAAGGCGCTGGCCGACGAGCTGCTGTTCGGCCGCCTGGTCAACGGCGGACGCGTGACGGTGGACCTGAACGAGAAGGACGATGTGTTCCTCGAGTTCCCGGAAGGCGACGTCCCGCCGCCGCCGGAGCCGGTCGAGACTGTCGAGATCGAGTAATCGATGCCGCCGGCCCCCGCGCCGGCAAGGAAAACCCCGCTTCGCGCGGGGTTTTTTTTCGCCCGGACGCGGCGTGTACCAGTCATCAGCTTGTCATAAAGCAAACCTATACTGGGGGGCAACCCAACCCAGTACAGGCACCATGCGACTCTCCAGGCTCCAGACCGGCACCAAGATCTTCGGCGCCTTTGCCGTGGTCTCCCTCTCCATCGTCCTGATCGCCGGCGTCGCCCTGTGGCGCATGCAGGCCGCCGACGCCATCGCGCGCGACCTGGTCGACAACAAGCTGGCGCGGCAACAGCTCACTTCCGAACTGCTCGGCCTGGCGCGCCTGAACGGCGTGCGCACCGTGTCCATCGCGCGCAGCGACAGCCTGGAGCTGGGCGATTATTTCCAGGCCCAGCTCGCACAAGGAGAGCAGGACGCCGCCGCGCTCGAAGCGCGCCTCGGCGCGCTGGCATCGAATCCGGCGGATCACGCGCTTGCCCTCGACGCCGCCCGGCGCAAGGCCGCCTGGCTGAACGTGCGCGCGCAGGTGTTCCAGGCCAAGGAGCTGGGCAAGACCCAGGAGGCCGAGCAACTGGCGGGCGCCGGACTGGCCGCCGCCTTCGACGCCTACACGCGCGCCCTGGAAGCGCTGCTGGCATCCCAGACCCGCCAGGCCCACGCCATCGCCGCCGCCTCGGCCGGCGCGTCGGTGGCCAGCCGCGCGCTGCTGTTGCTGGCAGGCGCCGCTGCGCTGCTGCTCGGCGCCGCCGCCGGCTGGCTGCTCACGCGCAGCATCGTCGCCCCGCTGCAGGACGCCGTGCGACTGGCCGAACGGGTCGCGCAGGGCGACCTCAGCGCCAGCATCGCGCACGCGCGCGGCGACGAGATCGGCCGGCTGTTCGACGCCCTGAACCACATGACGGGCGGGGTGTCCGCCACCGTGGTGAAGGTGCTCGACAGCGCGCGCATGATCGATCATGCCTCGGCCGAGATCGCCGCCGGCAACCGCGACCTGTCGCACCGCACCGAGCACCAGGCCGGCAGCCTGCACGCGACCGTGCGCTCGATGGTCGAGCTGACCGAGGCGGTGCAGCAGAACCACGTCAACGCCCACGACGCCAACGAACTTGCGCTGGCGGCGTCCGGCGTCGCCCGGGAAGGCGCGAGCGCGGTCGGCCAGATGGTCGAGCGCATGGAGACGATCCGCCTGTCGGCCGCGAAGATCGGCGACATCACCGCCATGATCGACGGCATCGCCTTCCAGACGAATATCCTGGCCCTGAACGCGGCCGTGGAAGCGGCGCGCGCCGGCGCCGAAGGACGCGGCTTTGCCGTGGTGGCGAACGAGGTGCGCAGCCTGGCCCAGCATTCGGCCGCGGCGGCCAGGCAGATCAAGGGCTTGATCGCGGAATCGAACGGCGCCATCGAGTCGGGCGCCGGCATCGCCAGCGCGGCCGGCGGCACCATGCGCCAGATCCTCGACCGCGTGCAGCAGGTGGCCGACCTGCTGGCCGCGATCGACAGCGCCAGCTCGGAACAGGCCGAAGGCATCGCCCGGGTGCGCCGCGCGATCGCGGAAATGGACCAGGCGACCCAGCAGAACGCGGCGATGGTCGAACAGGCGGCCGCGGCCGCCGAAACGATGCGCGCCCAGGCCGAACGGCTGACCGGGGTCGTCGCCACCTTCCGGGTGGACGCGGCGACGGCAGGCGCCGCCGCCCGCCCGGCGCTGCCGGCGCCCGCCCACGCCTGAGCGGGAGCGCCGCCCGCTGCCTTCAGACCGCGGCCAGCGCCCGCACCAGGTCGGCGCGCTGGTCGTCGACGTGCTCGATGCCGACCGACAGCCGGATCAGGCCGTCGCCGATGCCGAGCACGGCCCGCTGCTCGGGCGGGATGGTGGCATGGGTCATGATGGCCGGATGCTCGATCAGGCTCTCGACGCCGCCCAGGCTCTCGGCCAGGGTGAACACTTCGCAGTGCTCCAGGAAGCGGCGTGCGCCGGCCAGGTCCGTGTCGAGGTCGATCGAGATGATGCCGCCGTAGCCGTGCATCTGGCGCCGCGCCAGCTCGTGCTGGGGGTGCGAGGCCAGGCCCGGGTAGAACACGCGGCTGACCTTGCGCTGGCTTTCCAGCCAGTGCGCCAGCTCCATCGCATTCGACGAGCTGCGCTCGACGCGCAGGGCCAGGGTCTTGATCCCGCGGAGCACCAGGAAGCTGTCGAACGGTCCCTGGATCGCGCCGACCGCGTTCTGGATGAAGCCGAGGCGCTCGCGCAGCGGCTGGTGGCGCGGCTCGGCGCCGATCACCGCCACCCCGCCGATCACGTCCGAGTGCCCGTTCATGTACTTGGTGGTCGAGTGCACCACGATGTCGATGCCGTGCTCGAGAGGACGCTGCACGATCGGGCTGGCGAAGGTGTTGTCGCACACGCTGAGGATGCCGCGCTCGCGGCACAGGGCGGCGACGGCGTGCAGGTCGGCCAGCTTGAGCATCGGGTTGGTCGGGGTCTCGACCCACACCATCTTCGTGTCCGGGCGCAGCGCGTTCGCCAGCGCCAGCGGGTCGGTCAGGTCGACATAGGTGAATTCATGCCCGGCGCTGTGGCGGCGCACGCGCTCGAACAGGCGGTAGGTGCCGCCGTACATGTCGTCGCCGGCCACGATGTGCGAGCCGGCCGGCAGCAGTTCCAGCACCGCCGAGATGGCGGCCAGGCCGGACGCGAAGGCGAAGGCGGCGCTGCCGCTCTCGATGTCGGCCACGCAGCGCTCCAGCGCCCAGCGGGTCGGGTTGTGCGAGCGGCCGTAATCGAGCCCCTTGTGCACGCCCGGGCTTTCCTGGACAAAGGTCGAGGTCGCGTAAATGGGCGGCATCACGGCGCCGGTCGTGGGGTCGGGCTGCTGGCCGCCGTGGATCACGCGGGTGGCCAGGTGGCGCTTGCTGTTCTGGTCGTCGTTCATGTTCATCAGGTCAGGGTCCTGCGCAGGTGGTTGAGGAGGTCGAAGCGCGTGATCAGGCCATAGAAATGGTCGCCTTCCGCGATCACGGCGGTCAGGCCGCGGTCGAGGATCTCGCGTACCTGCTGCATGGTCCCGGACGGCGCCAGGGTCTGCAGCTCGGAAGTCATGGTGCCGGACACCGGCGCCTGGAAGCGTTCGCGTTCGCTGGTCACGTGCAGCAGGATGTCGGATTCGTCGATCAGGCCGACCAGCTTGCCCTTGTTGTCGACGACCGGCAACTGGGCCAGGTCCGCGCTCCTCATGCGGTTGAAGGCGACCAGCAGGGTATCGGTCGGGGACACGGTGACGACTTCGCCGTCGTCGAAGCGGCGGCCGATCAGGTCGCGCAGGTCGCCCGTGGTGGGCCGGTGCAGCAGGCCCTGGTCGACCATCCAGCCGTCGCTGTACACCTTCGTCAAGTAGCGCGTGCCGGTGTCGCACACGAAGGTGAGCACGCGCTTGGGCGTGGTCTGTTCGCGGCAGTAGCGCAGGGCGGCGGCCAGCAGGGTGCCGGTGGAGGAGCCGGCCAGCAGGCCTTCCTGGCGCAGCAGGGCGCGCGCCGTGTTGAAGCTTTCCTCGTCGCCGATCGAATAGGCGCGCCGCACCCGCGACAGGTCGGCGATCGCCGGGATGAAATCCTCGCCGATGCCTTCGACCGCCCACGAACCCGACACCTCGGATACGCGCCCCGTGTTCACGTACTCGGCCAGGATCGAGCCCACCGGGTCGGCCAGCACGAATTCGACTTCCGGCTTCACCCGCGCGAAGTAGCGCGACAGGCCGGTGAGGGTGCCGGACGAGCCGACGCCGACCACGATCGCATCCACTTCATGGCGCATCTGCTCCCAGATCTCGGGGCCGGTGGTGGTCTCGTGCGCATGCGGGTTGGCCGGGTTGTTGAACTGGTCGGCGAACCAGGCGCCCGGGATCTCGCGCGCCAGCCGCGCCGCATAGTCCTGGTAGTACTCGGGATGGCCCTTGCCGACGTCCGAGCGGGTCAGGTGGATCTCGGCGCCGAGGGCCTTCAGGTGCAGCACCTTCTCGGCCGCCATCTTGTCCGGCACCACCAGCACCACGCGGTAGCCCTTGATGCGCGCCACCAGGGCCAGGCCCAGGCCGGTGTTGCCGGCGGTGGCTTCGACCACCGTGCCGCCGGGCTGCAGGCGGCCATCCTGCTCGGCCGCCTCGATCATGGCGCGGCCGATGCGGTCCTTGATGGAGCCGCCGGGATTCTGGGATTCGAGCTTGAGGAAGAGCTGGCAGGGGCCGGTATCCATCCGGGTGACCTCGACCAGCGGGGTGTTGCCGATCAGCGAAAACAGGGCAGCCGAGGATGCCGGCTGTGGTGCGGGCTGAGAAGGTTTCATATTGCCTCCGATAGGGCGCAAGGCGGGCGCCGGGCCGTCGATAAAAGGGTGATCTTATGACGGCTTCAAGGCGCCCGGCTTGGGCAATATTAAGCCTTTACGCGGCCGGCTGTCGCCGGCTTAGGTGGCCACCCAGGGGCCCGCTCAACCGCCCGCTTTCAGCCGGCGCCACAGCGTCGTGCGGCTGATCCCCAGGTGGCGGGCGGCGGCCTCGCGCTGGCCGCCGAAGCTAGCCAGCACCTCGGCCACGTTCACCTGCTGCGACGCTTGTGGCGGCGGAAGAACGGCGGGAGCGGGCAGGGCGGAGGCAGGCGTGGGGGCGGCCCGGCCCAGCTCCGGCGCCACCGCCAGCAGGAAGGCCGGGGTCAGGGCCTGCAGCGGTTCGGCGGCCAGGAACAGCGCCAGCCGCTCCATCAGGTTGCGCAGCTCGCGCACGTTGCCGGGCCAGGCGTAGGCCTGCAGCAGCGGCGCGCAGGCCGCGATCTCGGCGGCCAGGTTGGGGTGCGGGCGGGCATCGAGCGCCGCCATCGCGTTCTTCAGCGACCATTCGGCCAGCTGGGGGATGTCAGCGCGGCGCTCCGCCAGCCCCGGCAGCACCAGGCGCAGCACCGCCAGTCGATAGAACAGGTCGGCCCGGAAGCGCCCCTCGCGCACGCGCGCGTCGAGGTCGCAGTGGGTGGCGCTGATCACCCGCACATCGATCGGCACCGGGCGCGTGCCGCCGACCCGCATCACCTCGCGCTCTTCCAGCACGCGCAGCAGGCGGGTCTGCAAGGCCAGCGGCATCTCGCCGATCTCGTCCAGGAACAGGGTGCCGCCGTTGGCCGCTTCGAACAGGCCGGCGTGGCCGCCGCGGCGCGCGCCCGTGAACGCGCCTTCCTCGTGGCCGAACAGTTCGGATTCCAGCAGCGACTCGGCGATCGCGCCGCAGTTGACGGCGACGAAGGGCCGGTTGGCGGCGCGGCCCGCGCCTTCGCGGTGGATCGCCTGCGCCACCAGCTCCTTGCCGCTGCCGGTCTCGCCCTGGATCAGGACGGTGGCCTTGGAGCGCGCATACAGCACCACGGTCTGGCGCAGCTTCTCCATGACGGGGGAGTCGCCGCGCAGGTCGTTCAGGCCGCGCCGCGCCCGGCGCGGGTCCGGTGCGCCGCGCCGGCCCCGCCCGGCTTCCAGGCGGGTCAGGCGCGCCATCTCGAGGGCGTCGTCGAAGGCCTGGCGGATCGAGGCGGCCGAATACACGAACACCGCCTTCAGGCCGGCTTCCTCGGCCAGGTCGGTAATCAGGCCGGCGCCGACGATCACCTCGACCCCGGCCGCCTTCAACTCGTCGATGGCGGCGCGCGCATCTTCCTCGGTCACGTAAGTGCGCTGGGCGATCGCCAGGCCGAAGGTGGCGGTGAAGTCGGCCAGCTCCGGCACCGGCTGCTGGTAGTTGATCAGCGCGATGTTCGGAGAAAGGCGGCGCGCCCGCGCCAGCGCCTGCATCACGTCGCTGCCGCTGGCCTTCGCCACCACCACCGGCACCGACACCCGTCCTTTCAGGTAAGCGGCATTCGAGCCTGCCGCGATCACGACGTCGCAATGGTCGGTCGCCATGCGCTCGCGGATGTGGCGCGCGGCCTCGTCGAAGCCCAGGTGCAGCGGCTCGATCTGGGCCAGGTGGTCGTATTCGAGGGTGATGTCGCGGAACAGGTCGGACAGGCGCGAGACCGAAACGGTCCAGATCACGGGCTTGTCGATGCTGTCGTGCGGCGTGCGGGTGGGATGACTCATGTTGCAAGTGTAACGCAATGGGCGCCGGATGTTTCAGCGTGAAACATCGCCAACGACGCGACATTCTTCCTTATGCCGTAAGCATCGGGTAAGGACCGGCCCGTAGGATCGCAGCCAGCCTGTACCAAAAAGGCATCATTACAAGTATTGGAGACAAAAAGTGGACCAAGACGTCGTACAAAGGGTCAAGAGCGACCCGAATTACCAGAAGCTGGTCAAGACCCGGCACCGCTACGGCTGGATGCTGACCTGGGCCGTGATGATCGTGTATTACGGCTTCACCCTCCTGAATTCCTTCGCCAAGGGATTCATGGGCTCGCAGATCGGTTCCGGCGTGATGTCCTGGGGCGTGCCCCTGGGCCTGTTCGTGATCCTGTTCACGATCGCCGTGACCGGCATCTACGTGCGCCGCGCCAACAGCGAATTCGACGCGCTGACCGACGCCATCCAGCGCAACGCGGCCGGCGATTCCGGCGGCGCCACCCCCATCAAGCAAAAGGTGCGCGCATGAAGAACCGCATTTTCAATATTGGCCGCAACGCATGCGCGCTGGCCCTGACCGCCGCCGCCAACGCCGCCATGGCCGCCCCCGACCTGGGCCAGGCCACCAAGCAGGCCACCAACTGGACCGCGATCACCATGTTCGCGGCCTTCGTCGTGTTCACCCTGTTCATCACCAAGTGGGCCGCCAAGCGCACCCGCTCGGCGTCCGACTTCTACACCGCGGGCGGCGGGATCACCGGCTTCCAGAACGGCCTGGCGATCGCCGGCGACTACATGTCGGCCGCGTCCTTCCTGGGCATTTCGGCCGCCGTGTTCGCCAACGGCTTCGACGGCCTGATCTACGCGATCGGCTTCCTGGTCGGCTGGCCCGTCATCACCTTCCTGATGGCCGAGCGCCTGCGCAACCTGGGCCGCTTCACCTTCGCCGACGTCGCCGCCTACCGCTTCGCGCAGAAGCCGGTGCGCATGTTCGCCGCCTCCGGCACCCTGGTGACCGTGCTGTTCTACCTGATCGCCCAGATGGTCGGCGCCGGCCAGCTGATCAAGCTGCTGTTCGGCCTGGACTACAGCATCGCCGTGGTGCTGGTGGGCGTGCTGATGATGGTCTACGTGCTGTTCGGCGGCATGACCGCCACCACCTGGGTGCAGATCATCAAGGCCGTGATGCTGTTGGCGGGCGCCTCCTTCATGGCGTTCTCGGTGCTGGCCATGTACAACTTCAGCCCGGAAGCGCTGTTCGCCAAGGCCGTCGACGTGCACAGCAAAGGCATCTCGATCATGGGCCCGGGTAACTTCATCAAGGACCCGATCTCCGGCATCTCCTTCGGCATGGCGCTGATGTTCGGCACCGCCGGCCTGCCGCACATCCTGATGCGTTTCTTCACCGTCCCGAGCGCCAAGGAAGCGCGCAAGTCGGTGCTGTGGGCCACCACCTGGATCGGCTACTTCTACATCCTGACCTTCATCATCGGCTTCGGCGCGATCGTGCTGGTCGGTACCAACCCGGCCTTCAAGGACGCCGCCGGCAAGCTCCTCGGCGGTAACAACATGGCGGCCGTGCACCTGGCCAGCGCCGTCGGCGGCGACGTCTTCCTCGGCTTCATCTCGGCCGTGGCCTTCGCGACCATCCTCGCGGTGGTGGCGGGCCTGACCCTGTCGGGCGCCTCGGCCGTCTCGCACGACATCTATGCGACCGTGATCAAGAAGGGCCAGCCGGCCCCGGGCAGCGAACTCCGCGTGTCGAAGATCACCACCATCGTGCTGGGCATCATCGCGGTGGCGCTGGGCTATGTGTTCGAAACCGTGAACGTGGCCTTCATGGTCTCGCTGGCCTTTGCGATCGCCGCCTCGGCCAACTTCCCGGTGCTGTTCATGTCCGTCCTGTGGAGCAAGTGCACCACCCGCGGCGCGACCGTCGGCGGCTTCCTGGGCCTGGCCACCGCTGTGATCCTGACCGTGCTGTCGAAATCGGTGTGGGTCGACGTCTTCCACAACAAGACCGAGATCTTCCCGTACACCTCGCCGGCCCTGTTCTCGATGATCGTCGGCTTCGTCGGCGTGTGGCTGTTCTCGGTCACCGACAGGAGCCCGCGCGCGGCGATCGACAAGGCTGGCTTCGAGGCGCAGGAAGTGCGTTCGGAGACCGGTATCGGCGCGGCGGCCGCTTCGGCGCACTGATCCATCGGCTCTGCCGTCAAAACCCCGCCGCGTGCGGGGTTTTTTCATTGCCTGCGCAAGCAGGCGGGGCATGGACGCGCCCCGGCGACCTGGCAATGATCAGGTCATGCAACACCTGCGCAGCGGGCGACAGCCGCGCGCCTTTGCGCACCACCAGCGCGAGCGTGCGGGAAACGACGGGGGCCGACAGGGGAATGACCCGCAGTCGGGGATATGCACCGTACTGAATTGCCAGCTTCGGCACGACGGCCGCGGCGATTCCCGCCGCCACCAGTCCGACGGCGGTGGAGCTGCGCTGCACTTCGTAATGCACCTGCAAGGCGACGGTCACGCGACCGATGTCCGCCGCGCCGCCGCCGAGCAGGCTGTCCAGCAGGGGGCGGTTTCCGCTCACCTGGCCGGCAAAGATCAACGGATGCCCCTCCAGTTGCGCCCACATCAGTGCATCATGGCCGGCGAGGGGATGGTCATCGCGGCATATCAACACAAACTCATCTTCCAGCAAAGGTACGGAGACCAGCTCCGGATGGCTGGCGGTGGTGATATTAATGCCGAACTCCGCCTCGCGGCGCAGGACCGACTGCGCAACCCCAAAGGATGAGTGGTCGAGAATCTTGATCCGGTTTTCCGGATGCAGGGCAGCGTACTCCTGGATGATGCCCGGCAGGTATTGAATGCCAGCGGTCGGCACGCAGGCGACCGATACATCGCCACGCCGGGTCTTTCCGGTCTCGCGGATCTCGGTCAGTGCGGCCGACAATTCCTGCAGCAGCCTCCTGGCGCGCGGCAGAAAATCTTCACCAAGCGTCGTCAGCCCCACCGACCGGGTGGTGCGCTCTACCAGGGTCACGCCCAGGAACTCCTCGAGATGGCGTAGGCGCTGGGTGATGGCCGTTTGCGTAACGTGCAAGGCATCCGCCGCTTTCTGGAATCCACCATGGTCTGCGATAGCGACGAAAGCCTGTACGCCAAGAATGTCGATTTTCATCAGAAAATTGAATGAATCGAGAAAATAAATTCATTTTACTCCTCAATCGCCATTGGATATTCTCGAAGCAAACGACCCACCCGATTGCACCCGACCCTGGCGCCGACATGCATCACACCACGACAACGACCGGCACTTCCGTATCCTGTTCGGAAATAGGCGCATGCACCCTGTTCTGGGCATTCTCCCGGATTGCCCTTTCCGGTTTCGGTGGCGTGCTGCCGTTTGCCTATCGTGGCCTGGTCGAGAAGCGGGCATGGCTTACCCCGACTGAATTTGCCGAGTTCCTCGGGATAAGCCAAATGCTGCCGGGCCCCACCATCTGCAACGTGGCGCTGATGGTGGGTCACAAGTACGGCGGACCGCGCGGCGCGCTCGCGGCGCTGGCCGGATTGATCGTGTTCCCATTTCTGCTGGTGATTGCGCTTGGCGTTCTCTACCAACGATATGGAAGCCTGCCGGCGATGCGAGACGCCTTGCGCGGAATGGAGGCGATTTCCGCCGGCCTGATTTTCGCCACCGCCGTCAACATGGCCATTGCGATGTATCGCAAGAAAGAGTCCATGCGCCGACAAATCCTGAAGACCGGCTTGCTGCTGCCTGCATTTATTGGCCTGGGCCTGTTCGGATGGCGCCTGATCTGGGTGTTCGGGGTGCTGGCGGTGGTCGGAACGTCTCTTTTTTACTGCACGCGGGAGCAGGAATGAATCACGAACCAGACGTATTCGAACTGTGCGGCCGGTTGGCCGTGCTTTCCCTGATGGCTGTCGGGGGCGGCGTGATCATGGTGGCCCCCGACCTGCAGGACTACGTCGTCAGCGGCAAGCATTGGATGCTGAACGCGCAATTTACGGCCGCGTATGCCATCGCCCAGGCAGCGCCGGGTCCCAACTTGTTGTTCGTATCGCTGGTCGGATGGTTGGTGGGTGGCTGGTTCGGTGCAATCGCAACGACCTTGTCGATCATTCTTCCGTCAACACTCCTGACGTTCTCACTGATCAAGCTACGCGCCCGGCAATCCGGCAACGCGCTGTCGAAGGCGCTGCAACATGCGTTTGCGCCGATCTCCGCCGGAGCGATGGCTGCAACTGCGCTGATGTTCGCACGCGCGTCCGACACGGGCTGGCATTCCGGCCTGCTGTCATTGCTGTGCGCGCTGATTGTCTTGAAAACACGGCTGAATCCGGTCCTGTTGATCGCGGCTGGCGCGTTTGCCGGTATCGTCCACCTGGTCTGAAGATATGAATCCACATGACGCTTTGACGCTGCAGATGCTCCACTGGATTGCGCAGGGAACCCATTCCTACGCCGAAGTCCTGGAGGTTTGGAAAAGTTCCTGCCCCCGGCTCGCCATCTGGGAAGATGCTTGCGCGAATGGGCTGGTCGATGCAGCGCCCGGCATGTCGGGCCTGGTTTCGCTGAGCGAAAAAGGCAGACGCCTGCTTTCGGGAGAGGACCAGCCTGGCTGCGGAAGCCGCTGAAAGGAATGTTGCACCATTCGTTTCAAATTGAAACATTGGTGCAACACCGCCGGACGGGAGATCCTGCGCAAGTCCTTGAAAACACGGGGCAGGGCGCTGCTTTTCTGCTTGGCACGCGGCTTGCATTACTCTGGCCATATTCCCGTCAACGCATCATCGAAAGGTAAGAGACATGAGCCAACTCTCCGCAGGCGCGAAATTCCGCCAGGCCGTGCAGGAAGAACACCCGTTGCAGGTGATCGGCGCGATCAACGCCAACCACGCCCTGCTGGCCAAGCGCGCCGGCTATCGGGCGATCTACCTGTCGGGCGGCGGCGTCGCGGCCGGCTCGCTGGGCCTGCCCGACCTCGGCATCTCCGGCCTGGAAGACGTGCTGATCGACGTGCGCCGCATCACCGACGTGTGCGACCTGCCGCTGCTGGTCGACATCGATACCGGCTTCGGCTCGTCGGCCTTCAACGTGGCGCGCACCGTGCGCTCGCTGATCAAGGCCGGCGCCGGCGCCTGCCACATCGAAGACCAGGTCGGCGCCAAGCGCTGCGGCCACCGTCCGGGCAAGGAGATCGTCAGCCAGGGCGAGATGGTCGACCGCATCAAGGCCGCCGTCGATGCCCGCACCGACGACAACTTCGTGATCATGGCGCGCACCGACGCCCTGGCCGTCGAGGGCCTGGACAAGGCCGTCGAACGCGCCGTCGCCTGCGTCGAGGCCGGCGCCGACATGATCTTCCCGGAAGCGATCACCAGCCTGGAGATGTACGCCCAGTTCAAGAAAGCGGTCAAGGTGCCGATCCTGGCCAACATCACCGAGTTCGGCGCGACCCCGCTGTTTACCGTCGAGGAACTGAAGGGCGCCGACGTCGACATCGTGCTGTACCCGCTGTCGGCCTTCCGCGCCATGAACAAGGCCGCCGAGAACGTGTACGAAGCGATCCGCCGCGACGGCACCCAGAAGAACGTGGTCGACACCATGCAGACCCGCGCCGAGCTGTACGACCGCATCGACTACCATAGCTTCGAGCAGAAGCTGGACGCCCTGTTTGCCCAGAACAAAGCCAAATAACCGCCTACGGAGACTACGATATGACCGACCAGACCAAACCGACCGACACCCCGACCTTCAAGCCGAAGAAATCCGTCGCCCTGTCCGGTGTCGCCGCCGGCAATACCGCGCTGTGCTCGGTGGGCCGTTCCGGCAATGACCTGCACTACCGCGGCTACGACATCCTGGACGTGGCCGACACCTCCGAATTCGAAGAAATCGCCTACCTGCTGGTGCACGGCAAGCTGCCGACCGTCGCCGAACTGAAAGGCTACAAGGCCAGGCTGAAGATGCTGCGCGGCCTGCCGCAAGCCGTGAAGTCGGCGCTGGAAGCGCTGCCGGCCGCCTCGCACCCGATGGACGTGATGCGCACCGCCGTCTCGGTGCTGGGCTGCACCCTGCCTGAGAAAGACGACCACAACATCCCGGGCGCGCGCGACATCGCCGACCGCCTGATGGCGTCGCTGGGTTCGGCGCTGCTGTACTGGTACCACTTCAGCCATAACGGCAAGCGCATCGAAGTCGAGACCGACGACGACTCGATCGGCGGCCACTTCCTGCACCTGCTGCACGGTAGCAAGCCGCCGGAGGAGTGGGTCAAGGCCATGCACACCTCGCTGATCCTGTACGCCGAGCACGAGTTCAACGCCTCGACCTTCACCGGCCGCGTGATCGCCGGCACCGGTTCCGACATCTACTCGGCCATCACCGGCGCGATCGGCGCGCTGCGCGGCCCGAAGCACGGCGGCGCCAACGAAGTCGCGTTCGAAGTCCAGAAGCGCTACGAGAACCCGGACGAAGCCGAAGCCGACATCCGCAACCGCGTCGCCAACAAGGAAGTCGTGATCGGCTTCGGCCACCCGGTGTACACGATCGCGGACCCGCGCAACAAGGTGATCAAGGACGTCGCCCGCACCCTGTCGGCCAGCGCCGGCTCGATGAAGATGTTCGACATCGCCGAGCGACTGGAATCGGTGATGTGGGAAGTGAAGAAGATGTTCCCGAACCTGGACTGGTTCTCGGCCGTCTCGTACCACATGATGGGCGTGCCGACCGCGATGTTCACGCCGCTGTTCGTGATCGCGCGCACCTCGGGCTGGTCGGCGCACATCATCGAGCAGCGGATCGACAACAAGATCATTCGTCCGAGCGCTAACTATGTCGGTCCGGAAGACCTGAAGTTCGTGCCGCTGGCGGAGCGTAAATAAAACCACCGTCGTCCCCGCGCAGGCGGGGACCCAAGTTCTGCATGAGCTGCTGATGACTCGACAAACTTGGGTTCCCGCCTTCGCGGGAACGACGGAGATGATGATGAACCTGACCATCCGCCAGCTAAGCCCCACCGACGCAGCCGCCTACCGCACCCTGCGCCTGGCCGGCCTGCGCGCCTTCCCGCACGCCTTCCGGCCGGACCCTGAAGAGGCATCGAAGCAGCCCCTGTCCTGGGCCGAAAAGCGCCTGGCGAAAGCAGGGGAGTACTGGTTCGGCGCCTTCGAAGGAAGCACGCTGGTCGGCGCGGTCTGCCTGCGCACCCAGGAGGGCCGCAAGATCCGCCACTCGGCCAGCCTGAATGCGCTGGTGGTCGACCCGGAACGCCAGCGGCAGGGCATAGGCCGGAGCCTGGTCGCTCATCTGATCGAATTCGCCCGCTCACTTGGGACCATCCGCCAGCTCACGCTGACGGTCCACGAGGGCAATACGCGCGCCGAGCGCCTGTACGACGCCTTCGGCTTCCGGCAGTTCGGCCTCGAGCCGGACGCCTTCCTGCACGACGGGCGCTACTACGCCAAGCAGCACCGCCAACTATTATTAGATCCACAGACATCATGAACAGCCAATACCGCAAACCCCTGCATGGGACGAACGTGCACTACTTCGACGCCAAGGCCGCGGTCGAAGAGATCCAGCCGGGCGCCTGGGACGGCCTGCCGTACACCTCGCGCGTGCTGGCCGAGAACCTGGTGCGCCGCTGCGATCCGGTCGCACTGGTCCCTTCGCTGAAGCAGCTCATCGAGCGCAAGCGCGACCTCGACTTCCCGTGGTTCCCGGCGCGCGTGGTCTGCCACGACATCCTCGGCCAGACCGCCCTGGTCGACCTGGCCGGCCTGCGCGACGCCATCGCCCAGCAGGGCGGGAATCCGGCGCTGGTCAATCCGGTGGTGCCGACCCAGCTGGTGGTCGACCACTCGCTGGCGGTCGAGTGCGGCGGCTTCGATCCGGATGCCTTCGACAAGAACCGCGCGATCGAAGACCGCCGCAACGAAGACCGCTTCGACTTCATCAACTGGACCAAGAAGGCCTTCCAGAACGTCGACGTGATCCCGCCCGGGAACGGCATCCTGCACCAGATTAACCTCGAGCGCATGAGCCCCGTGGTGCAGGTGAAGGATGGCGTGGCCTTCCCGGACACCCTGGTCGGCACCGATTCGCACACCCCGATGGTCGACGCGCTGGGCGTGATCGCGATCGGCGTGGGCGGCCTGGAAGCGGAAAGCGTGATGCTCGGCCGTGCGTCCTACATGCGCCTGCCGGACATCGTCGGCGTCGAGCTGACCGGCAAGCCGCAGCCCGGCATCACCGCCACCGACACCGTGCTGGCGCTGACCGAGTTCCTGCGCAAGTCGAAGGTCGTCTCCGCCTACCTCGAGTTCTACGGCGAAGGCGCATCGAACCTGACGCTGGGCGACCGCGCCACGATCTCGAACATGGCCCCGGAATACGGCGCGACCGCCGCCATGTTCTCGATCGACGAGCAGACCATCAAGTACCTCAGGCTCACCGGCCGCGACGACGAGCTGGTCAAGCTGGTCGAGACCTATGCGAAAGAGACCGGCCTGTGGTCCGATACCCTGGCGAAGGTCGAGTACGAGCGCACGCTGCGCTTCGACCTGTCGACCGTGGTGCGCAACATCGCCGGCCCTTCCAACCCGCACAAGCGCGTGCCGACCTCCGAGCTGGCGGCGCAGGGCATCGCCGGCAAGGTCGAGAACGAGCCGGGCCTGATGCCGGACGGCGCCGTGATCATCGCCGCCATCACCAGCTGCACCAATACCAACAACCCGCGCAATATGGTCGCCGCCGGCCTGCTGGCGCGTAACGCCAACAAGGCCGGCCTGCTGCGCAAGCCCTGGGTCAAGTCCTCGCTCGCGCCGGGCTCGAAGGCCGTGGCGCTGTACCTGGAAGAGGCGGGCCTGCTGCCGGAGCTGGAACAGCTGGGCTTCGGCATCGTCGCCTTCGCCTGCACCACCTGCAACGGCATGTCGGGCGCGCTCGATCCCGTGATCCAGAAGGAAGTCGTCGAGCGCGACCTGTACGCGACCGCCGTCCTGTCCGGCAACCGCAACTTCGACGGCCGCATCCACCCGTATGCCAAGCAGGCCTTCCTGGCTTCGCCGGCGCTGGTGGTGGCCTACGCGATCGCCGGCACGATCCGCTTCGACATCGAGAAGGACGTGCTGGGTACGGACGCCAACGGCAAGCCGGTCACCCTGGCCGACATCTGGCCGAGCGACGAAGAGATCGACGCCGTGGTCGAACGATCGGTGAAGCCGCAGCAGTTCCGCAAGGTCTACGACGTGATGTTCGCGCGCCAGGAAACCAGCGAGGAAGCCGTGTCGCCGCTGTACGACTGGCGCCCGATGAGCACCTACATCCGCCGTCCTCCGTACTGGGAAGGCGCGCTGGCCGGCGAACGCACGATGAAGGGCATGCGCGCGCTGGCGGTGCTGGGCGATAACATCACCACCGACCACCTGTCGCCGTCGAACGCCATCATGATGAACAGCGCGGCCGGCGAATACCTGCACAAGATGGGCCTGCCGGAAGAAGACTTCAACTCCTACGCGACCCACCGCGGCGACCACCTGACGGCGCAGCGCGCGACCTTCGCCAATCCGACCCTCAAAAATGAAATGGTGCGCAACCCGGACGGCAGCGTGCGCGCCGGCTCGCTGGCGCGCATCGAGCCGGAAGGCCAGGTCACGCGCATGTGGGAAGCGATCGAGACCTATATGGAGCGCAAGCAGCCGCTGATCGTGATCGCCGGCGCCGACTACGGCCAGGGTTCCTCGCGCGACTGGGCGGCCAAGGGCGTGCGCCTGGCGGGCGTGGAAGCCATCGTGGCCGAAGGCTTCGAGCGCATCCACCGCACCAACCTGGTCGGCATGGGCGTGCTGCCGCTGGAGTTCATGCCGGGCACGACCCGCCTGACCCTGGGCATCGACGGCACCGAGACCTTCGACGTGGTGGGCGAACGCACGCCGCGCGCGGTGTTGACCCTGGTGATCCACCGCCGCAACGGCGAGACGGTGGAAGTGCCGGTGACCTGCCGCCTGGATACCGCGGAAGAGGTGTCGATCTACGAGGCCGGCGGCGTGCTGCAGCGGTTTGCGCAGGACTTTTTGGCGACCACGAAAGTGGCCGCGTAACTGAACCCGGATTTGAACCGCGAACCCTGAAACCGTCATTCCCGCGCAGGCGGGGATGACGTGCCGAAGCCAACCACGTCTGGAACAAGCGCCATGACCTACGTACCCCAAATCAAAATCCCCGCCACCTACATGCGCGGCGGCACCAGCAAAGGCGTCTTCTTCCGCCTGCAGGACCTGCCCGAAGCCGCCCGCGTCCCCGGCGAAGCGCGCGACAAGCTGCTGCTGCGCGTGATCGGCAGCCCCGACCCCTACGGCAAGCAGATCGACGGCATGGGCGGCGCCACCTCCAGCACCAGCAAGACCGTCATCGTCGCGAAGGCCACGCGCCCGGACCACGACGTCGACTACCTGTTCGGCCAGGTCTCGATCGACAAGCCTTTCGTCGACTGGAGCGGCAACTGCGGCAACCTGTCGGCGGCGATCGGCCCCTTCGCCATCGCCAACGGCTTCATCGACGCGGACCGCATCCCGCAGGACGGCACGGTCACGGTGAAGATCTGGCAGGCGAATATCGGCAAGACCATCGTCGCCCATGTGCCGGTTACCGGCGGCCAGGTCCAGGAACTGGGCGACTTCGAGCTGGATGGCGTGACCTTCCCGGCGGCCGAAGTCCAGCTCGAGTTCATGGACCCGGCGGCGGAAGCCGAAGGCGGCGAGGGCGGGGGCGCCATGTTCCCGACCGGGAACCTGGTCGACGAGCTGGAGGTGCCGGGCGTCGGCACCCTGAAAGCCACGATGATCAACGCCGGCATCCCGACCATCTTCGTGAATGCGGCCGACATCGGCTACAAGGGCACCGAACTGCAGGACGACATCAACGGCGACCCGAAGGCACTGGCGATGTTCGAACTGATCCGGGCCTATGGCGCGATGCGCATGGGCCTGATCTCGCACGTGGAAGAGGCGGCGCGCCGCCAGCACACGCCGAAGGTCGCCTTCGTCGCTCCGCCGGCCGACTACCTGGCCTCCAGCGGCAAGCAGGTGAAGGCCGGCGACATCGACCTGCTGGTGCGCGCGCTCTCGATGGGCAAGCTGCACCACGCGATGATGGGGACGGCGGCGGTGGCGATCGGCACCGCGGCGGCGATCCCCGGCACCCTGGTCAGCCTGGCCGCGGGCGGGCGGGCGCACGAGGCCGTGCGCTTCGGCCATCCGTCCGGCACCCTGCGCGTGGGTGCCCAGGCCCAGGTATTCGACGGCGACTGGATCGTCACCAAGGCGGTGATGAGCAGGAGCGCGCGCGTGCTGATGGAAGGCTGGGTGCGCATCCCCGGCGACACCTTCTGAAGCGTCTCGACGTTGCCAGCCCGCCGCGCACCGGCGGGCTTTTTTTTGCCAGTTCGTTATTTACGGTAATTTGTGGTTTATGATCCAGCAGTGATGAGAGGTTCCGTAGACGGGCCCACAGACTGGAACAGGGATGGATCGTGTAACGAGCAAACCGGCCTTGGTGGCCGAGGCGCTGGGGCTCATTGCGGCACCCGCGTGTGCCTGCGATGCGCAGGGGATGGTATGGGCGGCGAACGAAGCGCTCGAACGGCTGCTCGGCGCACCGCTCGAAGGACGGATGCTGCCGGCGCTCTTCTGCGAGGACAGCGCGCGGCAGGCGGCGCTCGAGGCCGGGCTGGCGCTGGCCGGCGAGCGGCGCTGGAGCGGACTGCTGGCCGCCGGCGATAAAGATCTCGCGGTGGAGGTGAGGGCACACCCCCTGCCGCCGCAAGCCGGGATCCCCGGCGCCACCTTCGTCTTCAGCGAGTCCTTCGCCCCCGGCCAGGCCCAGGGCGCGGAAGGCCTGTCGCGCAGCACCCTGCTGGAACAGGCGGCCGTGCTCGAACACGCGCCGGTCGGCATCGTCGTGACCCTGCCGCACCTGGTCAAGTCCTGCAATCCGCGGATGGCCCAGATGCTCGGCTATGAATCCGGGCAGCTGGTCGACCGCAGCCCGGCCGAGTTCTTCGTCTCGCACGAGCAGTACGACGACTTCACCTCGGAGGCGATCCCGGTCCTCACCTCCGGCGGGCTGTTCGAGAAGGACGCGATCCAGCTGCGCCACCGCGACGGCTCGCTGATCTGGTGCCGCATCCGCGCCAAGGCGGTCGACATGACGTCGCGCGAAGCCGGCACCATCTGGATCCTGGAAGACGTGACCGAAGCGCGCCGCGCCCTGACCGAGGTGCAGGCGATCATGACCAATGCCTCGATCGGCATCTTCTTCACGCGCGAACGCATCATCACCCGCTGCAACAGCTGTTTCGACCGGATGTTCGGCTACGAGGAAGGCGAGGCGGTGGGCCAGTCGACGCGGATCCTGTTCGAGAGCGAACAGGCGTATATCGAGCTGGGCGCGATGGCCTATGGCGTGGTCGGGCAGGGCAAGCCCTTCCACGGCGAGGACATCATGCTGCGCAAGGACGGCACGCCGATGTGGGTCAGGGTGATCGGCTATGCCGTCAACCGCGAGGCGCTATCGCAAGGCATGATCTGGATGATCGAGGACCGCACGCGCCAGAAGTGTGACGAGGAGTCGCTGCGCAACGCCCTGCTGGAAAACCAGGCGATCCTCGACAACGCGGTGCTGGGCATCGCCGTGGTCGAGCGCGGCCGCACCCTGCGCTGCAACCGCAAGATGGAAGAGCTGTTCGGCTATCCGGCCGGCGCGATCGAGGGCGCCACCGTGCGCGAGCTGTATCCGGATACCGCCACCTGGGAAGAGGCGCGCCGCCAGACCCAGGGCGACTTCGCCGCCGGCCGCGTGCACATGGCCGAATACCAGCTCGCGCGCGGCGACGGCACGCGCTTCTGGGCGCGCCTGTCGGGGCGGCCGTTCGACCTGGCCGAGCGCAGCGGCCGGAGCGTCTGGCTGGTCGACGACGTGACCGCCCAGCGCGAGGCGGCCGACGCCCTGCGCCGCGCGCGCGACGAGCTCGAAGTACGGGTGCAGGAGCGCACCGCCGAGCTGGCGGGCGCGAACCGGCTGCTGCAGGCCGAGATCGTCGAACGGCGCCAGGCCGAGGCGCGGGTCCACCATATGGCCTACCACGACGCCCTGACTGGGCTGCCGAATCGCGCGCTGCTGTCCGAGCGCCTGGACCGGGCGATGCTGGCGGCGCGCCGCGACGGCCGCAAGCTGGCCGTGATGTTCATCGACCTGGACCGCTTCAAGACCATCAACGATTCGCTTGGCCACCTGACCGGCGACCACCTGCTGAAGGAAGTCGCGAACCGCCTGTGCCGCGTGGTGCGCGCGGTCGACACCGTGGCGCGCCTGGGCGGCGACGAGTTCGTGGTGCTGGTGCCGGGCGTGCGCGCGGCCGAGGAATGCGCGGCGGTCGGCGAGAAGATCATCGGCGCGCTGGCCGAGCCGGTGCGCTTCGAAGGCCGCAGCCTGCACATCTCGCCCTCGATCGGCATCTGCCTGTGTCCTGACGACGGCGAGGACGTCGAGACCCTGATGCGCAAGGCCGACGCCGCGATGTACCACGCCAAGGCTTCCGGCCGCAACAACTACCAGTTCTTCGCCGAGCGCATGAACGTGGCGGCGGCGCGCCGTTTCGAACTCGAGACCAGCCTGCGCGGCGCGCTCGAAGGACAGGAGTTCACGCTGTTCTACCAGCCGATCGTCTCGACCCGGGATGGCGCCGTGCGCGGGCTGGAAGTGCTGCTGCGCTGGCGCCGTCCCGGCCACGGCCTGGTGGCGCCCGACGACTTCATCCCCATGCTGGAGGAGAACGGCCTGATCGTGGCGGTCGGCGAATGGGTGATCCGCGCCGCCTGCGAACAGGCGGTGGCGTGGCGGCGCGCCGGCTTGCGGCCGGTGCCGCTGGCGGTCAACCTGTCGGCGCGCCAGTTCATGCACCGCGGCCTGATCGAGTCGATCCGCAGCATCGTCATGGAAACCGGGATCGATCCGGCCATGCTCGAATTCGAGATCACCGAGACCGCCCTGATGCAGCACGGCGGCCAGACCCTGGAAACGCTGGAGCAGATCTCGAAGATGGGGATCCGCCTGTCGATCGACGACTTCGGCACCGGCTATTCGAGCCTGGCTTACCTGAAGCGCTTCCCGGTCCACAAGATCAAGATCGACCGCGCCTTCATTCGCGACCTGGCGGGCAGCGGCGAAGACCGGGCGATCGTCGCCGCGATCATGGCGCTGGCCGGCAGCCTGCAATTGTCGGTGGTGGCGGAAGGCGTGGAAACCGGCGCCCAGCTCGCGCTGCTGCGCGAACAGGGTTGCGACCTGGCCCAGGGCTACCTGTTCGCCAAGCCGCAGGATGGCGCGGCGATCCCGCCGATGCTGGCGGGACCCGGTTTGCGCTAGCCGAGGGTGGCGATTACCGGCGTGTGGTCGGAGGGCTGGTCCCACTTGCGCGGATCGCGGTCGATCGTGCAGGCGGTGCAGCGCTGCGCCAGGCTCGGCGAGAGCAGGATGTGGTCGATGCGCAGGCCGCGGTTGCGGCGGAAGGCCATCTGGCGGTAGTCCCACCAGCTGTACTGCTTCTCGGGCTGCTCGAACAGGCGGAAGGCGTCCGTCAGGCCCAGGCCGAACAGCGCGCGCAGGGCATCGCGTTCCGGCTCCGAGCAGTGGATCTGGCCGGCCCAGGCTTCCGGATCGTGCACGTCGCGGTCGTCCGGCGCGATGTTGTAGTCGCCCAGGATCGCAAAGTCCGGATGCGCCGCCATCTCTTCCTTCACCCACTCCCGCAGCGCCGAAAGCCAAGCCATCTTGTAGGCGTACTTGTCGGAACCGACCGCCTGGCCGTTCACGACGTAGGCGCAGATGATGCGCACGCCCTGCACGGTGGCGGCGATCAGGCGCTGCTGCTCGTCCGGGAAATGCGGGTTGTTGCGGACCACATCCGTCAGCGGGTGCCGGGCCAGGATGGCCACGCCGTTATAGGTCTTCTGGCCGCTGAATGCCACCTCGTAGCCGGCGGCGTTGATTTCCGCGACGGGGAATTTGTCGTCGGTGAGCTTGGTCTCCTGGATGCAGAGCACGTCGACCGGATTGGCGGCGAGCCACTGCAGCAGGTGCGGCAGGCGCACTTTCAGCGAGTTGACGTTCCAGGTTGCTATCTTCATGAATCATGGGGGCTTGTATGGCAAGACCGCCATTATTGCATGCCGACGGATGCGGAGCTCAGGGCTGCGCCGGCACCTTGTCGTTTTCAGCGGAAAGCGCGGCCTTCGCCATCGTCATGCGGTTCAGCCAGGTGCGGGCGGGATTCTCGATCAGGTAGAAAGCCGCCACGCCGACGATCAGCGAACAGCCCAGCGCCAGCGGCGCCGGCAGGCCCTCGCGGTGCATGAGCATGTAGAAAGGCTGCTGCCACAGGTAGAGCGAAAACGACCAGATTCCCAGTTGGCGCAAGGGGCGGAACGCGAGCATGGTCCGGAACGGGCCGGGACTGCGGTCGAGCAGGTTGATGGCCAGCGCGAATGCGGCACCGCCGCCGACCAGCATCAATGGCGGCGGCGACTGCCACCAGTAGGCGCAGATGCCCAGCATGACGAGCAGCGTGGCGGCATGGCGCGGCGGGGCGGGCGGTCGGCGCCGGAACGCGAGCAGCGCGAACGCCGACACCAACAGGCCGAAGGCGGCAACCTCCGTGTGCAGCCACAGGCCAGGCACCCGGCTGCTGCCGAAAACCAGCCAGTAGGCGAGGGCGAGGCTGGCCGCCAGGCCGGCGACGGTGCCGAGTTCCACCAGTCCGGAGGTTTTCCTGGCCCGGCAGGACAGGGCCAGCAGCGAGAGCAGGATGTAGGCGTGTTCCTCGACGCTGAGCGACCAGATATGGCCTACCGGCATGGTCCATGGCCCGGAGCCCACGAAGTAATTATTGGTGAAAGTGGCGGCGGACAGCAGTTCGTAAAGGCTGATCTCGCGCCCGGCGGCGAGGTAAGCGAGCGTGACGGCCAGCAGGAAGACCACCACCGAAGGCAGGATGCGTGCAATGCGGCGCCGGTAGAAAATGGGGAGCGGCACCTTGTCGACGAACAGGATCCGCGACATCAGGAAGCCGGACAGCACGAAGAACAACGCGACCCCGACCGCGCCAAGGTTGATGCCGGCGACGGGGAAGAAGTGCCCGACCAGAAGAAAAAGGATAGCGAGCCCGCGCCAGCCATCCAGGTAGGGAATATATGTTTTGGTGGCCGGCATTGTTCTGCTCCCTAGATTTTTTGCCGAAAATTCTAGCACGGTCTGTCGAGGTGCATTCTGTCGTTTTTTTGAAGTGCCTATGGCAAACAAGCGCTACACTGGATTCACAATCATAAATATTTGTAGAAAATACAACGTTGATGTCGTAGAATTATTTCTTAGTAAGAAAAACATATGTTCGGTTCTGGCAAACCCGGCCGAACTGTGACAAGATGTAACAATCGCGGCAAGTGAGGGAACGATTTCGTATCTTTTTCCCTTTAGGAAGAAAATGTTGCAGTACACCAAGTTAAATTGTAGTATTTGCATATTTCTTTGAAGTCAAGTATCTCCTGACAATTCATTGCTTTGATAGGGTTGCCGAGGCCGGGCACCAGCGCCGACCGGTGGCAGGTGTGTAACGATCGCGGATCCGCAAGCAGGATTTGCACACAGCTTTTGTAAAGGACAGCAATGCGTCAAGCATTCGAAGCATGGGCCCAACGCGATGGCCACATTGTCCGGCGCCGTGAGGACAAGCCGGAAGAGTACCTGGTGTACGAAACCCAGCGCCGCTGGCTGATCTGGCAGGCCGCACTGACGCATGGCGCCAAGGCTGCCGAAGCGCAGCAGGCCCAGCAGGTGCAGAAGTTCGCGCCGAGCGAAGACAAGGCCCCGGTCATGCTGGCCGACGAAGCCGCGGTGCGTAACCGGGTACTGAACGAGGTGCTGGATGCCTTCAGCGAGCTCGACGAGAGCGCCGGCATCGAAGGCCTCGTCCGGGTCATCCAGAACCTGAAGAAAAAGAGCCAGAGCCGCCAGGTCGAAGAACAGGTCTGATGCGCTACCGCCATTACAAGGGCGGGGTGTACGACCTGGTCTGCGAAGCCGTGCTCGAGGCGGACCATACCCCGGTGATCGTCTACCGGGGCGAGGACGGCGTTACCTGGGTCCGGCCGAAGGAGGTCTTTTTCGAGACGGTCGAGGTGGACGGGGCGCGCGTGCCGCGCTTTGCGCTCATGTCCGCGCCCGCGCTGCCGTAAACAGCGCATGAACAGATTTCTTATCCCGGCCTTGGTGCTTGCGTCAGCCGTTGGCCTGGCCGGCTGCGTCACCGCCGTCGAAGACACCACCGTGCAGCAGGTGGAAGTGCACGCCATCCTCGATCACCGCGAAGTGTCCGGCGTCGGCTGCCTGCTCGAGAACGATGCCGGCCGCTGGTTCGTGGTTGCGCCCGGCCGGGTGACGATCACCCGCAGCGGCAAGCCCCTGGCCGTCTCCTGCAAGCGCGACGGCGTCGGCAGCGCCGACGAATCGTGGAGCGCGCACTACGACCGCAACCGCCTGATCGGCAATCTCCTCATCGGCGCAGGCCTGGGCAATGTGGTCCAGGACGGCTATTCCTATCCCGCCACGCTGACTGTCGCCATGCGCGCGCCAGCGCCCGGCGACGCCCGGTCCGGCGAGGCCGCTACGCCGGTCTTTTGACTGCCAGTCAACAATAAAAAAAGGACGCCGCGGCGTCCTTTTTTGCGTCGGTCAGGACATCAAACGCGGTTCAGCAGGAAGGTCGTCAGCAGCGGCACCGGACGGCCGGTCGCGCCCTTGGCCGCGCCCGATTTCCAGGCGGTGCCGGCGATGTCCAGGTGGGCCCAGGTGTAGTTGCGGGTGAAGTTCTCCAGGAAGCAGGCCGCGGTGATCGAGGCGCCGCCCGGGGTGCCGATATTCGCCAGGTCGGCGAAGTTCGACTTCAGCTGCTCGTTGTACTGCTCGCCGATCGGCAGGCGCCATGCG
>Ga0308158_10000216_pt1 | contig 122571 bp, 115 predicted proteins | sample PhyBR2_FD_201038 | JGI IMG/M metagenome (GOLD analysis project Ga0308158, IMG submission 201038) | Phyllosphere microbial communities from UC Gill Tract Community Farm, Albany, California, United States - DLSLB.R2 | ecosystem: Host-associated > Plants > Phyllosphere > Unclassified | place... | reverse complement strand
TGGGATGCGGACGCGGTTGATCACCTTGCGCTGGGCGTTCTTGATCTCCACGACTTCTTCCATGGGCACCTGGATTTCGAAGATGTAATCTTCCATGTCCAGGGTCTGGATGCGGGTTTCAAGGTTCGCCTTCACGCGGTTCTCGTAACCGGCGTAGGAGTGGATGACGTACCAGTCACCCTCCTGGCGGCGCAGCTTGGCCTTGAACTCCTCGGCCGGGTCAGCGGCTGCGGTGGCTGCAGCGGCGGCAAGGGCGTCTGCGGGCTCGTCTTCACCCTCGGCGTCGGAAGCGTCGGCTTCGTCGGCGTCAACAACTGCTGCGTCGGAGGCTGCGTCGTCGGATTCGGGCGTGGAGGACTCAACCTCGGACTCTTCACCGGCTTCTGCCGTGACGTCCGGGGATTCTTCCAGCCCAGTCTCGGTTACCTCGAGCTCCTGCTCAGACACTTGGTCTCCTGCTTCCTCATTGCCTAACATGCCTATTTAAATGGCTCAATTCCGCACGCCGGCGCTTCCTTCCGGTTACCCGGGCGAATCACGCGGCCTGCGGACCGTGCAGCCTTAGCTGTCCTTGGAGCCGGTGCCGCCGAAGATCCAGCTGACAGCGGTTCCAAAACCAATGTCCAGCAGGCTGACGATGACCATCATGATGGTCACGAACACCAGCACCACGAGCGTGTAGTTGATCAGTTCCTTGCGGGTGGGGGCAACAACCTTCTTCAGTTCGCCGATGATCTGGCGGACAAAGAGTGCAATGCGGGCGAAGAAGTTTGCCTTGGCTTCCTTCTTAGCTGGGCGGCCCTTGGAGCTGCTGGCAGCTGTTTCGGTCACCTGGTCCTCGCTCATCTTTGCAATGGTGGATTACCCGGCCCTGATCAGAACCATGGTTGCTGCGCCTGCTCCGGGCTTTCGCCCGGAGCAGCTTGCGCAGGGCAGACAGGACTCGAACCTGCAACCTGCGGTTTTGGAGACCGCTGCGCTACCAATTGCGCCACTACCCTATGGAGTGAATTCCACTTCTTTGATGGCCCAACACCAGTTTGGACTGGGGCGCACGCCATCATCTGTGTTTCAACACCGGTGAACCAGTCTACGCAAGAACTACGCGTAGGTAAAACCAGCCCGTTCCGGCCCATCCGCAGTCCGGCCTGAAACGTGCTGCGCGGGGCAGTCATAAATCAAAACCGGCACCCCGGAGGGTCCGGTGAACAGCATAGAGTAGAACTCGTCGAATCCCACATTCCAGCCTCCGGGCTGCAAGCGAAGAACGGACCTGCCAATGTCTTCCGCCCGCGTTTCCCAACGCATTTCCGCTATTGCCGAATCCGCAACCCTGGCCGTTGACGCCAAGGCCAAGGCGCTGAAGGCAGCTGGCCGGCCGGTTATTGGTTTCGGTGCGGGCGAACCCGATTTCCCCACCCCGGACTACATCGTCCAGGCGGCCATCGATGCTGCCGGCCAGCCCAGGTTCCACCGCTACTCCCCTGCCGGCGGCCTGCCCGAGCTGAAGAAGGCAATTGCGGAGAAGACGCTGCGCGACTCCGGCTACACCGTGGATCCCTCACAGGTGCTGGTCACCAACGGCGGCAAGCAGGCCGTCTACAACACCTTCGCCACCCTGGTGGATCCGGGCGATGAGGTCATCGTGCCTGCCCCGTTCTGGACCACCTACCCGGAGGCCATCCGGCTGGCAGGCGGCGTGCCCGTGGAGGTCTTCGCCGGGCCCGAACAGGACTACCTGGTGACTGTTGAACAGCTCGAAGCGGCCGTGACGGACCGGACCAAGATCCTGCTGTTCGTCTCGCCGTCGAACCCCACGGGTGCTGTGTACTCCCCCGAGCAGGTGGCGGAGATCGGCAAGTGGGCCGCGGCCAAGGGCCTGTGGGTGGTCACGGACGAAATTTATGAGCACCTGACCTACGACGGCGTCCCGTTTACGTCCATCGCCACCGCTGCCCCGGAACTGGGCGACAAGGTGGTCATCCTCAACGGCGTTGCCAAGACGTACGCCATGACCGGCTGGCGGGTGGGCTGGATGATCGGCCCGGCAGACGTCATCAAGGCGGCCACCAACCTCCAGTCGCATGCCACGTCCAACGTGTCCAACATCATGCAGATCGCCGCCCTCGCCGCCGTGTCCGGCCCGCTGACCGCCGTCGATGAGATGAAGGTGGCGTTCGACCGCCGCCGCAAGGCCATCGTCGCGGGGCTGAATGCGATTGACGGCGTGGAATGCCCGACGCCGAAGGGCGCCTTTTACGTATACGCCGACGTCCGTGCGCTGCTGGGTAAGGAATTCCCCACCGCGTCCGGCACCGCCACGCCGCAGACCTCCGCGGAGCTGGCCTCGCTGATCCTCGACGAGGTTGAGGTGGCAGTGGTTCCGGGCGAGGCGTTCGGCCCCTCCGGCTTCCTGCGCCTCTCCTACGCCCTGGGCGACGACGACCTCGCCACGGGCGTCCAGCGGCTGCAGGACTTCCTGGGCAAGGCCCAGTAACGCCCCATCACCTTTCGCAGGAAAAACCAGAACGCCCCATCACCAAGTGATGGGGCGTTCTGGTTTAAGGCCCGAAAGGTGATGGGGCGTTGGAGATATAGGGGCGGGAGGTGATGGGGCGTTTAGAGGAGGCGGCGCTCCGCGGCCCACTTGGTGAGTTCGTGGCGGCTGGAGAGCTGGAGCTTCCGCAGCACCGCCGAGACATGGGTCTCCACGGTCTTGATGCTGATGAAGAGTTCCTTGGCCACTTCCTTGTAGCTGTAGCCCCGGGCGATAAGCCGCATGACCTCAAGCTCACGGGCGGAGAGCTTGTCCAGTTCATCATCGGCGATGTCCGCGGGGGCGGTGCCGAAGGCGTCCAGGACAAAACCGGCCAGGCGGGGCGAGAAGACTGCGTCGCCGCCGGCCACCCGAAACACGGCGTCTGTGATCTCGGCGCCGGAGATGGTCTTGGTGACATAGCCGCGGGCGCCGGCACGGATGACGGCGACCACGTCCTCCGCGGCGTCGGACACACTCAGGGCCAGGAACCGGGTGCTGGACAGGAGCGCGGCGGACCCAGCGATGACCTCCCGGCCGCCGCCGCCCAGTCCGCCGGGAAGGTGCACGTCCAGGAGGACGACGTCGGGCCGCTGCTGGGCTATCACGGCGATGGCCTGCTCAACGGTGGCAGCCTCCCCCACCACCTGGATGCCGGGGTCGAGGTCCGCTTTCAGTCCGGACCGGAAAATGGCGTGGTCGTCCACGATGACCACCCGCACGGGGTGGGCCGGCCGGGCACTTCCGGCACCTGTTCCCTGGGTTGTGTTCATGATTTTCCTTCCGCGTGTTCTGCTGCGGCCGGCAGCCGGAGGCGGACCTCGGTGCCGTCGCCGGTGCTGAGGATGGCGGCCGAGCCGCCGTGCCGTTTCATCCGGCCGATGATTGATTCCCGGATACCGAGCCGGTCCGCGGGCACGTCCCCCAGCTCAAAGCCCGGTCCCCTGTCTTTGATAAAGATCTCGGCCTGCCCGTCAGAGGCTTCAAGGTAGACCGAGACCGTCCCGCCACCGTGCCGTGAGGCGTTGAGCATGGCTTCCCGGCTGGCCTGGACCAGGGCCTCGTGCGCCTCGGTCATGACGGCGTCACCAACGGTGACCACCTCCACGGCGTTGCCGAGCAGGTCTTCCACCTCGCCGGCAACAGCCTTGATCCGGTCCGAGAGCTGGCCGCTTTCGCGGCCTGAATCCTGGAACAGCCAGCCCCGCAACTCGCGTTCCTGGGCACGGGCCAGGCGGACGACGTCGTGCTCGTTGCCCGCCCGCCGCTGGATCAAGGCGAGGGTCTGCAGCACCGAATCATGGAGGTGGGCGGCAATCTCGGCACGTTCCGTTTCCCGGATCCGGCCCGCGCGCTCCGCTTCCAGGTCACGCCAGAACTTCAGGGCCCAGGGCAGCAGGACCAGCACCACGCCGCCCAGGACGGCCACCGAAGCGAGCAAGGCGAGCCAGGTCTGTTCCCAGGAACCCGAGCCGGACACCATCACCAGAACCCCGGCCACCACCAGCGCCAGACCGGCGGCGAGCCGGCCCCAGCCGCCGGCCTGGTCCGCCTTGGTCTTGTCCACCAGGCCTGCACGCCGGGTCTCGTCCAGCTGCATCCACGCGATCGAGGCACCGCCCAGGACCGCGGCAGCCGGGATCAGCGTTCCCAGGGACACGTCCACACCCAGCAGCTGGGCGATCATGATGCCGGCGACGAGCAGCAGTCCGCAGCCCAGCAGGATTTCCTTGCCGTACCGCATTCCGCGCGCCCGGAACCACGGGGGAACCGGAGCCCCGCCCTGGTCCTCCGGGACGGGACCTGGGGCACCCGCCGGGGATCCGGCGTCGGCAGCGGCAGCGGCCTCCTGGGCGGGCTGGCTCACCGCCGGGGCAATGGGCGACGCCGGGCGGCGGGCGTTGCGGCGGGCGGCCTCGTCCGCAGTGGGCACCATGACCCAGAGCCAGGCATAGAAGACCAGGCCCGCCCCTCCAGCAAAGGACGCCAGGACCATGCCCAGGCGGACGTTCTTCACCGGCCAGCCCAGGTGCGCGGCAAGGCCGGAGCACACCCCCGCGATCACACGGTCGCTGCTCCGTGCCAGGGGCGGCCGCGCCGGAAGGGTTGTCATGGGTCAATCCAAACACGGATCAGGGTTGCCCGGACCGCATTCGGCCGCTTCCCGGGGACAGCTCAGGGACGGTTCAGGGTTTCCCCCAGTAGAGCGCCAACCGGCCTGGACGGGAGGATCGAGGTATGAACCCGCACACTCCCTCCCCCGACGACGAACACCCTGCCGAACCCCTCCCCGACGGGCAGCCCGGCACGAACAGCGAGCGGCCTACCGAGCCCCTGCCGTCCTCCGCCTCCACGCCTCCGGAGCCCGCCCCGGTCCCGCCTGCGGACGACTCCCAGCGCTACGCGTTCCAGGGCACCCCCGCCCCGGCGCCGTCCACCGACTTCTTCGGCTGGATCCGCAGCAACGGCATCTACCGGGGCAACGACCGCTGGGTCGGCGGCGTCTGCAGCGGCATCGCCCACCGGCTGGGCGTTGATCCGATCATCATCCGCGGCGTTTTCATTGTCCTGACCCTCCTGGCCGGCATTGGGGTACTGCTGTACGGCCTGGCCTGGGCCTTCCTTCCGGAACCGGACGGCAGGATCCACGTCCAGGAAGCAGGGGCCGGCCGCTGGTCCAGCGGCATGACAGGTTCCCTGATCGCCACGGTCCTGGGCCTCACCGGCCTGGGGGGAGGCTTCTGGGGCTGGAGCCATAATGGCCTGAGCGGCCTCCTCTGGACCCTCTTCTGGGTGGGTGGCGCAATCTACCTGATCTACTACCTCTCCCAACGCAACAAGGCCCACCCCACCATGGCCGGGCACGGCACGGCGGCCCCGGGCGGGACCTACCCGATGGGCAGCACCGCCCACACCTCAACGTTCACCGCCGGCACGGCTCCCGGGCCTGCCCCGGCCGCAGCACCCACCTACGGCAGCGGCACCACCGGTTCAGCGCCCACCGGCTCCTACGGCAGCAGCGGCTACAGCCCCGCCGGGAGCGTCCCGGCCGCTGGCGGCGTTGGCGGCGCCGGAGTTGGGGCCGGCAGAGTTGGAGCCGGCGGCGTGGGCGGCGCCGGCACCTCCCCGGGCGGCCCCGGCAGCGGCATACCCGGTGAAGCCGGATACCCCACCCCGTGGGTCCCGCCGCGGCCGCCAAAGCCCCGCCCATCCGGTCCCGGCGCCCCCGCAGTCGCCATCGCCACGGGATCTGCCCTGCTGGTGGGCGGCGGACTCAAGGCCCTGGACGCCGCGAACATCATCAACCTGGGCGGCTCCGGCAACGCCGTCGTGTGGGCCAGCGCAGCGGCCGTCCTCGGCCTGGGCATCCTGGTGGCGGGCTTCCGCGGCCGGACGTCCGGCATCCTGAGCCTCTTCGCGGTGATCGCGCTGGTCACCGGCGGCATCTACAACACCCTGGACGACGGCCGGATGCGGTTCCAGCAAGTTGACTGGAACCCGGCCAGCATCGAGGAAGCGCGCGGCGGCATCGACATCACCGCCGGCCGGGGAACCGTGGACCTCACGGGACTCTCCCCAACCGCCCCCCTGACGTCCGACGTCGTGGTTCCCCTGGACATCACCGCCAGCAACGTGACCGTGGTGATCCCGCAGAACCTGCCCGTTGACATCAAAGCGGACATGACCATGGGCAACCTGAACGAAGGAAGCGGCCAGCGCGGCGGCACCACCACCCGCGAAAGCAGCTACAACACGGACCGGCCAGGCAACCACCTGGTGGTGCAGATCGACGGCACCTTCAGCAACGTCACGATCCAGGAAGGCAACTGACATGGACAACAGCAACATTCCGACGACGGCGGGCCAGGAGACTGCCGGACCGGCACCGGCCAGGGTGGGAACGGTGGTGTGGGGGCTGATCGTCCTGGCACTGGCCGCGCTGATCATCGTGGCCCAGCTTGGCATCGTGACGCTCAACGGCACCTACGTCCTGATCGGCCTCATGATCGGCGCGGGCGTGGCCCTGGTGGTGGGTGGCCTGCTCTCAGCCCGGAAACGTGACAACGAACCAACTACAGGGAAGTCTTGAACCATGGATAAGTTCTTCAGCATTGTCAGGGGCTTCGGCCTGAAGCGCGGCCCCGAGCGGTGGCTTGGCGGGGTTTGTGGCGGCATCGCTGCCAAACTCAACGTGGACGTGGCGTACGTCCGCATCGCGTTCCTGCTCTTCGCCCTGCTTCCGGGCCCGGCATTCGTCTTCTACGTCTTGGCGTGGATCACCCTTCCGGACCAGCGCAACGAGATTCCGCTCCAGGCGTTCCTGGACCGCCGGTCGCTGAACCGGCCCTGACCGCCCAGGACCACGGCCCCGGCCCCGTGAATGATCACGGGGCCGGGGCCTTTTCCGTGTCCCCCGCGTGCGGGGCCGAGCCGGTCCCCATGTAACCGGTTTGTGTCGTACCCCACACACCCCACTACACTTCTAGGTGAGCTCAGCGTGGCGCTCTGCCTGTAAACCTTCTCCCCAGGATTTGAGCCAAACATGAAAATTGGAATCCTCACCAGCGGTGGCGACTGCCCCGGATTGAACGCAGTGATCCGAGGTGCAGTGCTCAAAGGCATTGCGGTCCACGGCCAGGAGTTCGTCGGATTCCGTGATGGCTGGCGGGGCGTGGTGGAAGGGGACATCATCGATATCCCCCGCACCATGGTCCGCGGCATCGCCAAACAGGGTGGCACCATTTTGGGCACCTCCCGCACCAACCCGTTCGAAAACGGCGGCGGCCCGGAGGCCATCAAGGCCCACATGGACCGGCTGGGCATCGACGCCATCATCGCCATCGGCGGTGAGGGAACCCTGGCCGCGGCCAAGCGGCTGACCGACGCCGGGCTCAAGATCGTAGGCGTCCCCAAGACCGTGGACAACGACCTCGACGCCACCGACTACACCTTCGGTTTCGATACCGCCGTCCAGATCGCCACCGAGGCCATCGACCGGCTCCGCACTACGGGTGAGTCCCACCACCGGTGCATGATCGCGGAAGTGATGGGCCGGCACGTGGGCTGGATTGCGCTGCACGCCGGAATGGCTGCCGGGGCGCACGCCATCCTGATCCCGGAGCAGAAGGTCAGCATCGAGCAGATCACCGAATGGGTCAATGAAGCCCACGCCCGCGGCCGCGCGCCCCTGGTGGTGGTGGCTGAAGGGTTCGTTCCGGAGCACATGGAGAGCCCGCACTCCGAGCGCGGCCTGGACACCTTCGGCCGTCCCCGCCTGGGCGGCATCGCAGACCAGCTCGCCCCCGAACTCGAAGCCCGGACCGGCATCGAAACCCGTGCCACCATCCTGGGGCACATCCAGCGCGGCGGCGTCCCCTCGGCCTTTGACCGAGTTCTGGCCACCCGGCTGGGCATGGCCGCCATCGACTCCGTGGTCGAAGGCTACTGGGGCACCATGGTGGCACTGAAGGGCACCGACATCCAGCATGTCGCCTTCGAGGAAGCCCTGGGCCAGCTCAAGACCGTCCCGCAAAACCGCTACGACGAAGCCGCGGTCCTGTTCGGCTAAGCCTGCAGGCCCCCCTAGGCTGGGACCATGACACTCGATCCCGGCTCAGCGGCCATCATCCAGTTGGCGTGGGCACGCCGGCTGGGCCTTGACGACGACGCGTTCGGTGACGCCCTGGCATCGGGGGAACGGATTGTCCGGGCCGACGAATCGGCCCGGACTGTCGACTTTGTGCGGCTGTTCGGAAGTTCCGCCCTGGTGGGACCACGGAGCGTCATCGACGCCGCGGCGGACATTCCCGATGAGGAAATGGCCCAGCACGTCACCCTCCTAAAACTGACCAGGGAGCAGGGCGGCCACGGACTCGGTGCCGCAGCCCTGTTCTTCGCCGACGACCTGCCCCTCCAGCAGCCCTCCGAGGAACTGACCGTCTCGCACGGTAATCCGGAAGCGATCGAGCTGGAGGGAAGGTGCCCGCCGGACGACGTCAACGAGGTGGGTCTTTCCGACCTCGAGAACCGGTACACCATCGTCCATGAAATCGATGGCAGGCGCGTGCCCCTTGCCTGCGGCGCTTATGGCGAGTGGGAAGGCCTGCTGGCCAACATGGGGGTCCTTGTGGATCCTGAGTGGCGGCGGCAAGGTCTGGGGGCCCTGGCCGGATCCATCGCCGCCCACGAGGCCCTTGCCGCAGGGCTGACGCTGCAGTGGCGTGCAGACGTCAGCAACACCGGCTGCCTTGCCCTCGCCCGGAAACTGGGCCTATCAGCCGGCGGAATCCAGACCAGCGTTCACCTTCGCTGACGCAGGGCTACCCGCGGCGCCCCAGTCCTGGACCGGCTTCGGCTTGGCAAAGAACAGGGCAACGGCTGCGGCAACCAGCACCACCGCGGCGGGGAGGAGGATCGACTGGGCCATCGCCGTCGAGAACCCTGCGTGTAGGAACCCGGGAAGCGTACCGCCGCCCATGCCCATGCCCTCACTGGATGGGCCGCCGGGGCCGCGGGACGGGAGCTCGGCCGCCAGCCGGGACTGGATGAGGACGGCGATCGCAGCGCTGCCCAGCACGGCCCCGAACTGCCGGGTGGTGTTGTAAACCCCGGAGCCCGCGCCGGCCTGGCGCGGCGGCAGGTTCCGGGTGGCGGTGGTGCTCAACGGTGCCCAGATGCCGGCGTTGGCAAAACCCAGGACTGCGCTGGGAAGCAGGAACAGCAGGATGGGAGTGTCCGGCTGCATGAGCAGGCCATTCCAGACCAGGGCGACAGCCATCAGCGTCAGGCCGCCGGCGGCCAGGTATTTCGGGTTGACCCGGTCCACGATCTTGCCCACCACCGGTGCCATGCCGCCTGAGATCAGCGCCATGGGCACCATCAGGAGTGCCGACTGGGTGGGCGTCAGGCCGCGGACCAGCTGGTAGTAGAAGATCAGCGGCAGGCTGAAGGACGTGACGGTGAACCCCACCATGGTGATGCCGAGGTTGGCGAGGGAAAAGTTCCGGTCCCGGAACAGACCCAGCGGCAGGAGCGGTTCGCCCTTATTGAACCGCTGCCACGCCACGAACGCGGCCAGGACAACAAGGCCGGCAATAATGAGTCCCCAGACGCTGATGGGTCCGGTGATGGTGCCCCAGTTGTACGTCTCGCCTTCCTGGATGCCAAAGACAAGCAGGAAGAGCCCGACGGCGCTCAGCAGGACACCGGGGATGTCGAACCGGTGCGGGTGCGTGCTCAGCGCCGGGACGTTGCGCATTGCCAGGATGAAGCCCACGACGCCGATGGGCACGTTGATGAAGAAGATCCACTCCCAGCCCAGGCCGTCCACCAGGACACCGCCCAGGATGGGCCCCACCAGGGTGGCCATGCCGGCCGTGGCACCCCAGATGGCCATGGCGGAACCGCGGCGGTCAGGCGGAAAGATGCGGGTGATGACAGCCATGGTCTGGGGCGTCATGACCGCTGCGCCGAGCCCCTGCACCACGCGGGCGGCGATAAGGGTTTCCACGTTTTGGGCCAGGCCGCACCAGAGGGAGGCCAAGGTGAAAACCACCAGGCCGAGCAGGTACAGCTTCCGGGGGCCGAACCTGTCACCCAGCCGGCCCGTGATGAGCAGGGGCACGGCGTAGGCCAGCAGGTAGGCACTGGTCACCCAGATCACCGAGTTGATGTCGGCGTTCAGGCCCTCCATGATCCGGGGATTGGCCACCGAGACGATGGTGCTGTCGATCAGGATCATGAAGAACCCGATCACCAGGGACCACAGCGCCGGCCACGGCTTTTCTACGTTTTCCACTCTGTCATCCTTCTGGAGTTTTGTTTGGTGCCGGGCGGAAACCCGGAAAAGTCAGCCCAGCAGGTCCAGGATCTCCGTGCGGGCAAACATCTGCGCCGCTGCCCGTGCCGACGGCGCACCGGCGTCCGGATCCGCTCCGGCGCCCAGCAGAACCCGGGCCACGTCCGTGTAGCCCTTGAACGCCGCTCCTGCGAGCGGGGTCTGGCCCCTGTCGTTGGCGGTGTTGGCTTCCGCACCGTGCTGCAGGAGCAGCTCAACGGTGCCGGCGTGCCCGTGGTAGGCCGCGAGCATCAGAAGGGAATCGCCGGCGGAGTTCGTCATGGTGGCGGGCACCCCGGCGTCCAGGTAGGCACCCAGCAGCTCGTCGCTGCCGTCACGGGCAGCTTGGAAGAGCGTGTGCGCCAAAGCCAGCGCGTCGTCGTCGTGCCCCTCCGTTGCCTCCGCCCCGGCGTGGACGGGCGTGGTGTTCTCGGTCATCAGCGTGGCCCCCTCAGGAATCCGGTCTGGCGCCCCACGACCTGGCCGGCGTCGGGGGCGACGATGAGTTCCTGGACGGCCGGATACGGCTCGTCGCCGTCCAGGACCGTCAGTATTTCATCCGAGGCCACGGAACGCTTGATGACTGCCAGGGCGACGGGACCCATTTCGTAGTGCTGCGCCACCGAGGTCACGGTACCCACTTTCCGCTCCCCGGCCATGACGGGACTCCCGGCAGCGGGCAGGGTGTGCTGCGAACCGTCCAGCTGAAGGAACACCAGCCGGCGTGGCGGGTGGCCGAGGTTGTGGACGCGGGCGATGGTTTCCTGCCCCTTGTAGCAGCCCTTGGCCAGGTGCACGGCGGTGCGCAGCAGGTCCAATTCGTGCGGGATGGTCTTGTCGTCCGTCTCGGCCCCGATCCTGGGGCGCCACGCTGCGACCCGGAGGGCCTCGGCGGCGAGCACGCCGGCCAACGCCCGCCCGGCGACGGCGTCCTCAAGCCCGGCGGCGGGGATTAGGTACTCGAACCAAGGACGCTCAAGCCCGGGATGGTTCTCCTCTGAGACGGTGGCGTAGGAGTATCCGCCGGCGGAGACGTGCGGCCACGGATCCTGCCAGGCGAGGTGGCCGGACCATTCGGGCACGGCACGTGTGCTGCCCACAACGGCCCAGTCCGCCGAAACGTCGGCGATCTCCACCCGCAGCATGAACTTCATGCGGTTGAGGTACTCGGCAAGCGGGGCGGCTTCGGCTGCCTCCACGATCAGCCAGGTGCTCTCCCCGTCGTCGACCACCCTGGCGTCGAAGTCGATGCGGCCCTGGACGCTGAGGAGCAGTAGTTCGCTGGACTCGCCGGGTTTCAGGGCTGCCACCTGCTGTGAGGACAGGGTATTGAGCCAGCTGAGCCGGTCCGGCCCGGTGACGGTGACCACGCCGCGGTGGGAAAGGTCGACGACGGCTGTTCCGGCAGCAAGGGCGCGCTGCTCGCGCAGCGGCTCCCCGTAGTGGGCGGCGACCCCGGCGTCAGGGCCGGCGGCCTCGACGGCCCCGGGGCGCGACAACAAAGGGCTGGGCGTAGTCATATGAAGTAGAAGTCCTTGGAGGTCAGCGGTATTCCGGGTTTTCGAAATCGAATCTTGTACCGGCAGCCCATTCGCCCGGCAGGTTTCCGTACGCGGGATAGCCCCCGGCGTCCTTCAGGATCCGGGCCAGGTGCAGGAGGTTCCACGTCATGAATGTGGTGTTCCGGTTGGTGAAGTCCGTCTCCGGGCCGCCCGAGCCTTCATCCAGGTAACTGGGCCCGGGGCCCACCGGCCCGATCCAACCGGCATCGGCCTGCGGGGGGATGCTGAAGCCGATGTGCTGAAGGCTGTACAGGACGTTCATGGCGCAGTGCTTGATGCCGTCTTCGTTTCCGGTGATCAGGCAGCCGCCGACTTTCGGGTAGAACGCCCATTGGCCCTTGCCGTTGAGCTCCCCGGAGTGGGCGTAGAGGCGTTCGATCAGCTTCTTGGTCTGGGAGGAGTTGTCCCCCAGCCAGATGGGTCCGGCAACCACAACAATGTCGGCTTCCTGGACCGCGGGGTAAAGCTCGGGCCATTCGTCGGTGGCCCAGCCGTACTGGGTCATGTCCGGGTAGACGCCGGTGGCGATGTCGTGGTCCACCGTGCGGATCACCGTGGTGCTGACGCCCTGCTTTTCCATGATCCGGCGGCTGATGCGGATCAGTCCATCCGTGTTGGAGGTCTGGGGCGACTTCTTGAGCGTGCCGTTGAAAAAGACAGCCTTGAGGTCGCCGTAACCGGCCGGCGCTCCTGCTGCTTTCCTGGTGCCTTCTTCCACGGTGCCGCTCCCTTTTTCGCGGGTCAGGAGACCCTCTTTTTGGTCAGGAAACCCTCGTTGGTCAGGAAACCTTGTGCAGGAACGCGGAAGCGTGTGCCTCCAGGCCCTTCCCTGCCTCGCCGCCCGCGGCAACGTCCCACCGCCACAACAGGTTGCCGTCCACCAGCCCGAAAATGCGGGTGGCCGCGCTGTAGTCCTTCGAGTGGCTGCCGCGCATCACCATGTCGGTGGTCAGCTGGATCTGGGGACCCTTGATCTGGCCGTAGTACAGCTCCGAGATACCGCCGGGATGCGAGATGGACACGGAGATGTCGAAGCCGCCGTCCTTGTTGCGCAGTGCCTCAACCTCGTCGGCACTCTTCAGCACCGGCACGATGTCGGCGGGCACCAGGCCGGGACCGCCGTCGGCATCAAGCTGCTTGCGCTCCAGCGCCCAGAAACCCGTCTCGACGGTGAGCGGCCGCAGGCGCGTGCCTTCGTCGTCGGTCAACCAGCTTTCGGCACGGTACTGCAGGTACGGCAGGCCGTTGTGGGTGAAGGAAACGTGCTGCAGGAAGTGTTCGGAATCCTCGTCGCCGCTGCCCAGCCGGCCCCGGCCCTCCCACTCACCGATGAGCCAGGAAAGGGGGACGAGTTCGGGGGTCAGGTCTGTAGGAATCTCAATGGGCATTGGTCTTACCTCCAGATACGGCCGGTCCTTGAAAAGGGGTGGCTACTTCTGGCCCTTGAAGAGGCGGTAGACCACGAAGCCGGCGAACCAGGCCATGGACAGGCTCGCAATGCCGAGCAGGACAAGGAAGAAGATTTCAAAAGCAAGTACGGACATGGTGCCATCCTAACCCGTTAGTAGATGAGTAGTTTGTCTATGAAGTACGCGAGGGATCCGACGGCCGAAACCGGGGCAAGGCCCATGCCCAGCGCGGCCGGGATGTTCAGCGGGGCACCGCGGAGCGTTGTTAGCCGCCGGAAGCTGGCCAGGACCGCACCGACCACCACGCCGAAGACGGCGGCCGGCAGGACGGCGATGTCCGACAGGACCAGCCCGGCAAGCGGTCCGGCCAGCCCGGCAAGCACCACTCCCAGCGGGGCGACGATGCTGTCCGGCCAGCGGATAAGCCCTGCCAGCAGGGCCACTGCGGCGCTGATCGCCGCCACCAGCAGCATTTCCCGGACACCGTTGAACCGGGAGCCGGCAATCCAGCCCGCGCCGAGGCAGGACAACAGGACACCTGCACAGCATCCAAGGGTGGACTCCAGCCGCTGCGCCTGCCCGGTCCCGCGGATCAGCTGCACTACGAAGACGGCCATCATTCCCAGGGCGACGAAGGCCGGCGTCCAGTCCAGGTACCCGGGGGCGGGCGCCAAGCCCGCCGCCACTGCGGCGCCTGCGCCCGGCAGGGCGATGACGGCGGCGAGGGTCTTTTTAGCGGGAATGCGCAGGAAGTGCGGCCAGCCGATGCCCACGGCCGCGGCGATCAGGATGCCCACCACCACGAGTGCTTCCGGCGAGGCGTAGACCCCGGCGATGATCGCAATAAGGCCGGCTATCCCGACGACGCCAACGGTCCAGGAGCCAAGCGAACGGACGGGCGCCTGCAGTTCCGCCGTCATGCGGAGCCCGGCCTGTGCTTCGTCGGTGCACTCACTGCGCTGTTTTCCCATCCTGGCGATCGGCCGGAAGGCTGGTCAGCCCCCTCACGGCAGGGCGGTCCGCCCTGGTCCAATCCTGCCTTATGTGAACTGGATATGTCGCAAAACGTGCTGGTCCACGTCGCGGATCTGTGGTCTGGAAGGGGCTGACGGGTATACTCAAGGTTCAGCTACGCTCCCTGCTGAGGTGGCTGGCCGGCGGCATGCTGACGGACCAAAACCTCCTGCAGGAAGCCAGTACCGGCCGGTGAGAATCCGGTTCAGTCGCCCAACGATGCGCGGACGGCCCTTGGAGGAACAATGTCGCACATCCTGTTACTGACCAACAGCACCGGTTCTTCGGTGGACATCCTGCCTGCCCTTGAGCTGCTGAACCACAGGGTCCATATCCTCCCCGCCGAGCCGACGGCCCTCCTCGAAACAGACCCCTGCGACATTGTCCTGCTGGACGCCCGCAAGGACCTGGTGGGCGCCCGGTCCCTCACCCAGCTCCTGAAGGCCACTGGCCTTAGCGCCCCGCTCGTGCTGATCCTCACTGAGGGCGGCATGGCTGCGGTGTCCTCCGCCTGGGCCGTTGACGACATCGTCCTCGATTCCGCAGGCCCCGCCGAGGTGGAGGCCCGCATCCGGCTGTCCGTTGCCCGGGCCGTACCCGAGCAGGAAGACACCCCGAGCGAAATCCGTGCCGCGGGCGTCGTCATCGATGAGGCAAGCTACACGGCCCGGGTCAACGGGGCGCCCCTGAACCTGACCTTCAAGGAGTTCGAACTCCTGAAGTACCTGGCGCAGCACCCCGGCCGCGTCTTCACCCGGCAGCAGCTGCTTACCGAGGTTTGGGGTTACGACTACTACGGCGGCACGCGCACCGTGGATGTCCACGTCCGGCGGCTGCGGGCCAAGCTCGGCGCGGACCACGAGAACCTGATCAGCACCGTCAGGAACGTGGGCTACCGTCTCACCCTGGTCCGGCAGCAGGAAGATGAACTCACCGAGGCCTGAGCCTGGACCGCCGCCGGCGTATAGCCTTGGCTCATGACTCCAGCGCATCCGCAGAAGTGGCCCGTCCATGTCGTCCGGGGCGGAGCTGACCAGCAACTGCTGAAAGACTGCCGCGACCTTTTGGCCGCGGCTGAGGAATCGGACGGCAACCCCTCCATTTCCGAGCAAACCCTGGTGACCATGCGCGCCGGGGATTCGGCGGAGCACACGCTGCTGACGCTGGCCCTCTACGCCCCGGACGAGGATTCCGACCCGGTGACCGGCCAGGATCTGGCGGGCTTCGCCGTCGTGGTTGAAGAGCAGGACGGAACCGGCATTCTGGAAATCGCCGTCCATCCCTCGTACCGGAACCAGGGTGTGGCGGACCGGCTGGTGGGCGCGCTGAAGGAGGTCCGGGGCTTTGAGGGGCTGAAGGCGTGGTCCCACGGCAACCACGAGGCCGCGGCCGACCTTGCCGCCCGCTACGGGTACGCGCCGGTGCGCGAGTTGTGGAAGATGCGGATGACGACGGCGGGCGCGGCCCTGCCCGACGCCGGCCTTCCGGACGGGGTGGCCATCCGTCCCTTCGTCCCCGGCAAGGATGAGGAGGCGTGGCTGGCCGCCAACCGGGCGGCGTTCGCCCACCACCCCGAGCAGGGCGGCCTCACCAGGGCCGACCTCGACGCGCGCATGGCCGAGGACTGGTTCGACCCGTCCGGCTTCCTCCTGGCGGAAGACCGGGACGGGCGCCTGCTGGGGTACCACTGGACCAAGGTCCACCCCCGCCACGGTGAGCACCCTGCGATCGGCGAGGTTTACGTGGTGGGCGTGACGCCGGAGGCGCAGGGCATGGGCCTGGGCAAGGCTTTGACCATTGCCGGCATCAAACACCTCCGCGACGCAGGACTAAACGGCGTGATGCTTTACGTGGATGCTGACAACGCCCCGGCCGTTGCCCTGTACCGCCGGCTCGGCTTCACTCGCTGGGACATGGACGTCATGTACGGCCCGGCCGGCGGGTAGGCAGGCCGCGAACCAATCCCCGGCGCCGCGTAAAACAAAGGCCGTGGGGCCGGTGAATGCTTGTAAGGTTGAAATGGAGCCGCGCGGGGCGGAAGCGCCGGCACTGGAGCGCCAGCTAAAGGAGAAGCCATGAACCCGGAACCGTCCGGAACAGCCACGTCCCAGGATGTTGCGGTGCCTGTCCGGGCCCGCTTCGGCTCCTCCGAGGTACCGGCATCACGGGCCACCCAGGACCGGATCGACATCCCTGAGTTCGCACCGAACCTGCAGCCGGAAGGCGACATCCGCCCTGACCGGTTCCTGGACCGCGAGCTGAGCTGGCTTGCCTTCAATTCCCGCGTGCTGGAACTGGCGGAAGACCCCACCCTCCACCTGCTGGAACGGGTGAGCTTCCTGTCCATCTTCGCCTCCAACCTGGACGAGTTCTTCATGGTCCGCGTGGCAGGCCTCAAGCGCCGCATCGCCACCGGACTCGCCGTCCCCTCCCCTGCCGGCCTGAGCCCGGTTGAGGTGCTGGAGCGGATCAGCGAGGAAGCCCACCGGCTCCAGCAGCGGCATTCGCAGGTCTTCGCGGAGCAGATCCGCCCCGCCCTGGCCTACGAACACATCCACGTCATGCAATGGGGGGAACTGGACGACGCCGCCCAGCAGCAGCTCAGCGTCATGTTCGCGGAAAAGGTCTTCCCCATCCTCACGCCCCTTGCCGTGGATCCGGCGCACCCGTTCCCCTACATCTCCGGCCTTTCACTGAACCTTGCCGTGGTGGTCCGGAACCCGGTCAGCGACAAGGAGCTCTTCGCCCGCGTCAAGGTCCCCGACCAGCTGCCGCGGCTGATCTCCATCGACGGCCCGCGCGCCGGTGCCGTGCCGGGCCGTGTGGCACGGTTCATCGCGCTTGAAGAAGTCATCGCCGTGCACCTGGACAAGCTGTTCCCCGGCATGGAGGTCCTGGAGCACCACACCTTCCGCGTGACGCGCAACGAGGACGTGGAGGTGGAGGAGGACGACGCCGAAAACCTCCTGCAGGCACTGGAGAAGGAACTCCTCCGCCGCCGGTTCGGCCCGCCCGTCCGGCTGGAAGTCACCAACGACATCAACCCCAATATCCGGGCACTGCTGATCCGTGAACTGGGGGTCGAAGAGTCCGAGGTGTACTCGGTGCCCGCACCACTGGACATGCGGGGCCTGTCCGTTATTGCCGGAATCGACCGTGCGGACCTGCACTACCCCAAGCATGTCCCGCACACGTCGCGGTATCTGAACGAGTCCGAGACATCCAAGGCTGCCAACGTGTTCGCCGCCATGCGGCGCCGGGACATCCTGCTGCACCACCCGTACGATTCGTTCTCCACGTCAGTCCAGGCGTTCCTGGAACAGGCCGCGGCGGACCCGAAGGTCCAGGCCATCAAGCAGACCCTGTACCGCACCTCCGGCGACTCCCCCATCGTGGACGCCCTGATCGACGCTGCCGAGGCCGGCAAGCAGGTCCTGGCCCTGGTGGAGATCAAGGCCAGGTTCGATGAGCAGGCCAACATCTCCTGGGCCCGCAAACTGGAACAGGCCGGCGTGCACGTGGTGTACGGCATCGTGGGCCTGAAAACCCACTGCAAGCTTTCGCTGGTGGTCCGGCAGGAGGTGGACGGCCTTCGCCGCTACTGCCACATCGGCACCGGCAACTACCATCCGCGCACCGCACGGTACTACGAGGACCTGGGCCTGCTGACTGCCAACGACCAGGTGGGCGAGGACCTTTCCAAGCTGTTCAACCAGCTTTCCGGCTACGCGCCCAAGTCAACCTTCAAGCGCCTGCTGGTGGCACCGCGCTCCGTGCGCTCCGGGCTCATCGACCGGATTGAGACGGAGATCCGCAATGCCCGGGCAGGTGTGCCGGGCCATGTGCAGATCAAGGTGAACTCCATGGTGGACGAGGCCATCATCGACTCCCTGTACCGTGCCTCCCAGGCGGGTGTGAAGGTGGACGTCGTGGTCCGCGGCATCTGCTCGCTGCGCCCCGGCGTTCCCGGCCTGAGCGACAACATCACGGTGCGTTCCATCCTGGGCCGGTTCCTTGAACACTCGCGGGTGTTCGCCTTTGCCAACGGCGGGGACCCCGTGGTGTACATCGGCTCCGCGGACATGATGCACCGGAACCTGGACCGACGGGTGGAGGCGCTGGTGCAGCTCAGCAGCCCGGACGACATCACCTACGTCCTTGACCTCCTGCGCCGCTACATGGACCCGGAAACCTCCAGCTGGCACCTCGACAACGAGGGCCGCTGGATCCGGCACCACCTCTCCGAGGACGGGAAGCCGCTTGAAGACGTCCAGTCCTGGCTGCTGGCGTCCCGGCCGCGGCAACGCAGCCTGAGCCGGCGATAAGGGCCGCCGCGTTGTCGAGCGATGCACTCGTAGCTGACCAGACTGACCACCCGGGGGAACCCATAGCTGTAACTGCTGCGGGCGCCATTCCGTGGCGCGCCGGCAGGGACGGCCTGGAGGTCCTGCTGATCCACCGGCCCCGCTATGACGACTGGTCATGGCCCAAGGGAAAGATCGACGCCGGCGAGACAATCCCCGAATGCGCCGTCCGTGAGGTGTGGGAGGAGATCGGCCTCAAGGCGCCCCTGGGGATACCGCTGCCGCCCATCCACTACCACGTGGCGTCGGGCCTCAAGGTGGTCCACTACTGGGCGGTCAGGGTCAACGGTGACAGCCTGGTTCCGGACGGCAAGGAAGTGGACAGCGTCATGTGGTGCGCCCCCGAAAAGGCCGCCCGCCTGCTGTCCAACCCGTCCGACGTCGGCCCGCTTGAATTCCTGCGCGACGCACATGAACGCGGGGAGCTGGACACCTGGCCCTTACTGGTGCTCCGCCATGCCAAGGCAAAGCCGCGTTCGTCCTGGAGCAAGGCCGAGGGCGAACGCCCGCTGGCGGCCACCGGATCCCGGCAGGCCCAGGCCGTGGGCCGGCTCCTGGAGGTATGGAAGCCCATGCGGGTGGTGACCAGCCCCTGGCTGCGCTGCGTCGCAACCGTGGCCCCGTATGCCCGGGCCACGGGCGCGAAAGTGAAGCTCGCGGAGGGCTTGACCGAGCACAAGCACCAGCGCAGTCCGAAGAAGACCGCCGCCGTCATCGAGTCCCTGGTCGATAAGCAACGGGCCGTGGTGGTCTGCACCCACCGGCCTGCCCTGCCCACAGTGCTCAAGCAGCTTGCCACCCACATGCCATCACACCTGGCGAAGCTGCTGCCCGCCCATGAGCCGTTCCTGTCCCCGGGCGAGGTGGTGGTCTGCCATGTGGCCAACAGCGGTAAGAAACGGGTTGTAGCGGTGGAGCAGTTCAAGCCCTTTGACGACTAAGGAAACCCGCGCCGCTTGACCCGGGGCCGGTATCCCCCTTGACTTGGGTGAACGATGCACAGGTCTGGGGGGATAACGTGCCGGCTGCCATGACCACTGTTGCATCCCGGCACGCGTTTTGCGTCGGAGTGATCGGCTGGCTGGGAAGTTCGCTGCTGCCGGCTGCCAACGCAGGCATCCTGCCATTACCTGGATCATCGACGGTTCCCGTGGACATTGCCCCGGCCCTCGCGTGGCCGGTTCTCGGCTGCCTGGCCGCACACGTGCTGGGGCAGCTCAGCTACCCCAAGGCCCGCGTCCAGCCGGGGAAGCTGACCGGAAAGGTGTCCCGCGTCCGCGATCTCCTTCCCCGTCCCCTCGCCTGGACGGTCACGGTGATCTTCGGCCTCTCCGCTGCCCAGATCGTGTGGACGTCCACCCTGCCCGGTTTCGCACCACGCCCTTACTGGTCACGCCCGGATGGTGGGGGCGGCTACGCCACCTTTGGCGGAGAAGGCCGGATCCCTGGCGTGCAGCTGGCGATGTACCTGGGCGGCGCGTTGTTCGCCCTGGTTCTGGGAACCCTCGCCGTACTGCTGCTGATCAGCCGCCGCAGGCCGGTGGACGGGCTTGCCTTCGGACTCGACGCCCTGCTGCGGACCATCACCATCAACCGTCTCCTTCGTACGGTTGCGACCGTTGCGTCCGGGTTGGCGGCCATCGCGGGAAACCACGCAGCCCGGACGGATCCGGCCACCGGACCCGCGAACTGGTTCAACCCGGCCGGGGCACTGAATCTGGGCGTCCTGCTGCTGATGTTGTTCTGGTCGCCACCCAGGCTGACGGGCGCACAGCCAAGGCGCGGGCGCGCCGCCAACCGGGAAGAACCGGTCATGCGGTTGTCGGTGTCGATCGGCGCCGTGATGGGACTTGCGGCGTTTGTTCCTGTACCCGCGGCAATCTTGGTCCCGAACGCGGTTACCGGGCATCCCGCGCTATTGGTGGCCGTATCCGCCGCTGCTGTCCTGGCCGTTGTTTCACTCGGCGAACTGCTGGTGCACCGGAATTACGGGACCACGGACGAGCCTCGGCACTGGCCCCGCCAACCGGTTCCACCCGGCCTGGCCTGCACGCTGGTTGCGGCTGCAACTGTTCTCATGGCTGCCGTCTTCCTTGTTGCGTGGCGGCAGGTTGAGCTGGGAGTGGAGGAGTTATGGCCGGTGACTGCTTGGGCCAGTGCCGGGGTATTGCTCGTCTCGGGCTTTCCCCTGCTGCTTGCCCGCCGGCGCAGCAGCGTTCCAGGCACTGTCCCGGGACTCGACGCCGCCCTCCGCGCCATCACCGTGCACCGGGTGGTCCGGACCCTGGCCGCGTGCTTAGCGGTTCAAACCGGTGCTTTGCTGATAGGCGCCGGCCCGAAGCTGCACAGCGCATCGCCGCTGGGCCCGGAGCCCTGGGACTTCGCCTGGCAGGCCGCGCCCGGCGTCGGGGCTGTCCTGGCAGCGGCGGGCGTGGTGGTCGCCGTGATCCCTGTCGGCGGAACAGACCAGCGCGGTACCTCCGGACCTCCGCCGGCCCAAGATCTTCAGCCAGTAGACTTGAGGCGTGAGCATCCCAACGCCTTATGAAGACCTCCTGCGCGATGTCCTGGCCACCGGCACCCATAAATCGGACCGCACGGGCACCGGAACCACCAGCGTTTTCGGGCGGCAGATCCGCTTTGACCTCTCCAAAAGCTTTCCGCTGATCACCACCAAGCGGGTCCACTTCAAGTCAGTGGCAGTTGAACTCCTGTGGTTCCTGCGCGGCGAGACCAACATCAAGTGGATGACGGACCAGGGCGTCACCATCTGGAACGAGTGGGCGGATGAGGACGGCGACCTGGGCCCGGTCTACGGCGTGCAGTGGCGAAGCTGGCCCACCCCGGACGGCGGCCACATCGACCAGATCGCCGAAGTGATCGAGAACCTGAAATCGAATCCGGACTCCCGCCGGCACATCGTGTCCGCGTGGAACGTTTCCGAACTCAACGACATGGCGCTCCCGCCCTGCCACGCGTTCTTCCAGTTCTACGTGGCCAACGGCAAGCTCTCGTGCCAGCTCTACCAGCGCTCCGCTGACATGTTCCTGGGCGTCCCCTTCAACATCGCCTCCTATGCGCTGCTCACCTGCATGGTCGCCCAGCAGGTGGGCCTCGAGCCCGGCGAATTCGTGTGGACCGGCGGTGACGTGCACATCTACGAGAACCACATGGACCAGGTCCTCAAGCAGCTTGAACGCGAGCCCTACGAGTACCCGCAGCTGAAGATCACCCGCAAGCCGGCCTCGATCTTCGACTACACCTTGGAGGACTTCGACGTGGTGGGCTACCAGCACCACCCCACGATCAAGGCGCCGATCGCCGTATGAGCACCGAAAACTTCACTGATCCCCAGTCCTTCACGGAGGAGCTGGCTGCCTCGATCACCGGCGTTGGCCTGGTCTGGGCGCAGACCTCCGACGGTGTGATCGGCAAGGACGGGGACATGCCCTGGCACCTGCCCGAGGACCTCAAACACTTCACCCGCCTCACCAACGGGCATCCGGTCATCATGGGCCGGAAAACCTGGCTGTCCTTCCCGGACAAGTACCGCCCGCTGCCCGGGCGCACGAACATTGTCATCACCCGGCAGAAAAGCTGGGCCAACACGCCCGAGGCGGAGGGCGCCGTCGTGGTTCCCTCCCTTGATGACGCACTCCTTGAGTCGCAGTTTGTCGACGGCGGCGAGACCGTCTGGATCCTGGGCGGCGGTGAGGTCTTCCGCCAGTCCACCGAGCTCGCCAACGTCGCAGTGGTCACCACCATCGATGTGAAGGCCGACGGCGACACTTTCGCCCCGGAGCTTGGCCCCAGCTGGGAGGCCACTGCCTCCGTCCCGCCGGACGGCTGGCTGACGGCCGCCAACGGCACACGCTACCGATTCACCAAATGGTCACGGACCGAGGGCTAGGAACATGCTGAAGAAACCGGAAACCCTGTTCGTCCTGGGCTACATGCTGCTGCCCCTGCTGGCGCTGCTGTCCGCGATCGTGGGGCTGACCATGATCCTGGGAGGCAACAAGATCCCCGGAGCCATCGTGCTGGTGGTGGTTACGCAGGTGTTCACCTTCGGGGCGTTCTTCGCTCTGCGCGCGCGGAAGGCAGCCGTACTGGAGCAGTCAGACCAGGGCTGACGCTCACTGCAGCGGCATGGGGAGGCCACCCCATCGCGGGTGGTTCTGTCCTGGCCTAGGCTGGGGCACGCAGCACTCTGGGGGCTGTTGAATGAATATTGGGGGGAATCCTGGTGGCAGGAACTTTATGGGGCGCCGACGTCGAGCAACTGCGGGCCCTCGCGCAGCAGTTCAACAAGGCGGCGGATCTGCTGCAGCAGCAGTCGACGCAGCTGAGCAGTCAGATCAACAACAACCCGGCCTGGAAGGGCGCGGATGCCCAGCGGTTCCGCTCGGATTGGAACACCAGCCACCGGACCCTTCTCCAGCAGACCGTCTCGCGGCTGCAGCAGGAATCGAAAGTACTGCTCAAGAACGCTGATGAGCAGGAGAAGGCGAGCGGCGGGGCACCCGGCTCCGCGGGCGGCCCGGGCTTCGGCGGATCTGGCGGGCCAGGTTCCGGATCTCCCGCGGATCCTTGGGGGCCCGATTGGCTGGCCAAGGGTTCGCCATTCCGGGACGGGTGGGGTCTTCGCGGCCAGATCAAGGCGGGCTTGGATCTGCCGAAAAGCGTTTTTGGTTTGGGCACGATGGCCGCCAAAGGCCTGGACAGCTTTACTGATGCTGAACTCTGGGCCAAGCTTCCGGGCAGGAGCATCACTTACAATTTGCTGGATTCCGGGACAGATATCCTCGGACTCAAGAATCTTCAGAAATATATCCCGGCACTCAACCAATTCGGCGGTGTCTTTAAAGAGAGTCCATGGTTGTTCAAGGGTCAGGGTGCAATTCTCGAAGGCCTTGGAAAAGGCGGGCTCGGCCGGGGCCTGGGGTGGGCCGGCGTGGGCCTGAACGCTTTCGACACGGCGGGGTATATCGCGGCAGGCAAACCGGAGGAGGCCTTGTGGTCGGGCGCCAAGACGGCACTCGGCGTGGCCTGCTTCCTTCCGCCGCCTGCTGGAACCATCTGCACGGTGGTCAGTGCCGGAATCGCGATTTACGAGATCCCTGCCGTCAAGGAGTTCGTGAACAACGCGGCCAGCAACGTCGCGGATACTATGGCCAGCGCCGTGAAGGATCCTGGCCGGTTCGTCGAAGACACCGGCAAGAATCTGGCCGACCTCGGCAAGAGCGCCGCCAGCTTCCTCGGCTTCGGATAACTCAACTAAAGGACAAATTCGTGACAGCCAGCACTGAATCCGTCAACCAGCCGGACACGGCGGTTGGCTTCGGCTTTGCCGAAATCGCATACCTGATCAGGAGGTTCGATACCGACGCCGCGAGGAAGTCCGCCCAGGTACTCCGGCTGGAAGAGGAAGTCCAGTCGGACCCCATCTGCGTCGCGGGAGGATCTTCGCTTCTGGCCCGTGGCTTTGCCAGCGTCGATGACGACCTTGAATTGGAAGGGCCCGCGGTACCCACCGCGTACGCCTTGTCCAGGGCGGGCCGCTGGACGGAAATCAGTCTGGTCGACGGCGAGAAAACGGACACTGTGGTACACGTGGAGTCCGACAAAGTATCTGTGCTGATGCAGCCCAGGACCCTGGGCACCTGGTTCGTCTTTGCCCAGGACCCCTCTATCGACGGCGCAGACGCCCAACTCTACCTCGTCAAGGAACATCGGCGGACTCATCCCGAAGGGACCGCCTTTATCCGGGTGAAGTCGATCTCTGGGGAAGACCACCTGCTCATTCGACCGGAAGGCCTCGGCTGGGCGGTTGGCAAGGTTATCGATCCCACCCGGGATGTCGAGGAAATCACGGGCCTGGACACATACGGCCTGCTTACCCGTATTCGGGAAACCCGCGGAGAAACCACATGAGCAGCGAAGACCCACGACCGGTTCCTCCAGTCAAGCGCAAAGGCTACTACAAGCGCCAAATCCAACTGGAGGCCGAGAGGCAGGGACTCACGCCCGAGGAATACGGGGTCTATAAAGGCTCAACGGGCAGCGTGATCAAACCCGTCAATTCAGCAGGCGGACTGCTCTTCCTTGCCATCTTGATCTCCCTGTTCTCTGGCATTGTGGTGGGTGCGGCAATCATCGTCCTTACCGGTGACGGGGTCACCAACTGGGTGCAATTCGTCATCGCCTGTGTGATTGTGCTTTTCCTGGTGCCCACCTCATGGGCTTACTACTTCAAGGAACGCAAAGCGGCACGGCTGCGGAAGGCGGCTGGAAAAACACTTGAACCTCCCACCCGACGCTCAAGCAGGCCGGACTGGTAGCAGAATTGGGTCTCCGACGGTGCCGGTGAAGCACCGCCTGGCCGGGAACGGTGAGATCGTCAGCTACACGGACGAAGAGTACGGGGTCAGGAAGGGTGACGGCCCTGTTCGGCCTGATGGTTTACGGCACGGTCCGGATACTTCCGGGAGCGCAAGGCGGAGAGGCTCCGCAAAGCCAGGAACCTCCCGCGGCCCGTTGGATAGCGCCTTACCCAACCGGCCGACGTCGTAGGCTCATGGCGGCACGCAGTGACGTAACCGACTGCGCCCTTCCGGATGCGAAGTCTAAACTGGACCAATGACTACAGCAGCTACCCCTTCCGTCGGCCTGGTCGGATGGCGCGGCATGGTCGGTTCCGTCCTCATGCAGTGCATGCAGGACGAGGGCGACTTCGCCAACATCAACCCGGTGTTCTTCTCCACCTCCAACGCGGGAGGTGCCGCCCCGTCGTTCGCCGACGGTGCCGGCAAGCTCGAGAACGCGTTCGACCTCGACACCCTGGCCAAGCTGCCCATTATCGTCACCGCCCAGGGCGGGGACTACACCAAGCAGGTCCACGGGGACCTGCGCAGCCGCGGCTGGGACGGCCTCTGGATCGACGCCGCCTCCACCCTGCGCATGAACGACGATTCGATCATCGTGCTGGACCCCATCAACCGCGATGTCATCGACAAGGGCCTGGTCAACGGCACCAAGGACTTCATCGGCGGCAACTGCACCGTCTCCTGCATGCTCATGGGCCTCGGCGGCCTGTTCAAGAACGGCCTGGTGGAGTGGGGCACCTCCATGACCTACCAGGCAGCCTCCGGCGGCGGCGCCCGGCACATGCGCGAGCTCCTCAGCCAGTTCGGCACGCTCAACGCCGAGGTCAGCACGGAACTGGACGACCCGGCGTCGGCCATCCTGGACATTGACCGCAAGGTCCTGGCCCACCAGCGCACCGACATCGACGCGACCCAGTTCGGTGTCCCCCTGGCCGGCTCCCTGATCCCCTGGATCGACGCGGACCTGGGCAACGGCCAGTCCAAGGAAGAGTGGAAGGCCGGGGTGGAAACCAACAAGATCCTGGGCACCTCCGAGGAAAACCACGTGATCATGGACGGGCTCTGCGTCCGCATCGGCGCCATGCGCTCCCACTCCCAGGCCCTGACCTTGAAGCTCCGCGAGGACCTGTCCGTGGCCGAGATCGAAAAGCTCCTGGACGAGGACAACCAGTGGGCCAAGGTGGTTCCCAACACCAAGGAGGCCTCCATGGCCGAGCTGACCCCCGTGGCCGCCTCCGGCACCCTGGACATCCCGGTGGGCCGCATCCGCAAGATGGAAATGGGCCCGCAGTACATCAGCGCCTTCACCGTGGGCGACCAGCTCCTCTGGGGCGCCGCCGAGCCGCTGCGCCGCATGCTCAACATCGCCACCGGCAACCTGTAGCTTCCAGCTGCCTCACTAGCGGCCCTCGCCCGCATAACCGTTGCTGCCCGGCACCGGTTATGCGGGCAAGGGCCGCTTTTGCGTTCCGGAATGGCGCGCCAGGAATGCGTACAGCCGTTGCCGCAGCTCTCCTGGCCGGTTCAGCTGCTGCCAATTGATCCGAAAGACTGCCCAACCCAGCTCCTGCAATGCGTTCTCCCGGCGCCGCTCCGCGATCAGCACATCCGCCGCCGGCTTGTAGTCCGTGTACTTGGCGACGCCGTCGAACTCGATAATCACCCGGGCGTCGGGGTCCGCGAAATCCGCCCGGAAAATACCCTCGCGGGTGGTGATCCCAACCTGCGGTTCGAACATGCGCAGGCCAAGAGAATGCAGCATCAGCCTGGTCCGGGTCTCCCCCGGGGACTCGGACCGGGCATCCAGAACAGCCAGCAGGTCCCAGGCGCGCCTGCCGCCGCGGACCACTGGACTGTCGTTCAGCAGCTGCCGCATGGCCTCGATGGACGCACCCTTGCGCAGCGCGTGGTCACCGATCACAGCGGCCTTTTCCAAGGGCAGGATACGTGCGCAGTCCAGCACGGTCCGCTCGGCACTGGTGGTAAGGACTTCCCGCCCGTCGGGCGTCCACAGTGAAGCTTTCTCAGCTTCCGCGAGCGGCAGCCTGTGAGTCCGGACGTCCCTTCCTGCGCTGGCCTTCGAGTTGGCGTACTGGGTTGTCACGTGCACGGCGGGCCCGCCTTCCCAGACAAAAAGCCCCCGCAACAATGCCGCGCTCACGTGGCTGTACCGGGACCGGCCGTGGGTGGACTCGAAGTGGGCCATCAGCCGGGCCTGGTCCCGGTCCCATTCTTTGAGCCCATGCCAGTTTCTGCTCCGGACGTAGGCTCCCCGCCGCAACCGGAGCACGGTACCGCTCTTCACGGCCGCAGTCAGCACACGGTCGTCCAGCCCGGCAGCCGCCAATTGGCGGGTTGACGCCACCACCTGCTTGGGCCAGCGATGGTCGACGAGGGCCTGCAAATCACCGGAATTCATTGTCCAAGGGTCGACGGCGGACACCGGCATCGGAAGCACGGGACGTCGCTATGTGGATGGCCCGCGGTACGAGCGGCCCTTACCCGCACAACCGTTGCTGCCCGGGGCCGATTATGCGGGGCGGGACCGGTTAAGCGGCCAAGGACCGGTTATGTGAGGGCTGGAAGCACGTCAGGTGGCCAGGAACGTCGTGTAGCGCCGGCCGGCCTTGGCCAGGGCTGCCTGCGCCGCCGGACCAAGCGGCCGGGCTTCGTCGAAGAGTTCGGGTACGACGGCGGCACCCGGCCCGGTGCCCTGCAGCGCCCAGGTGCCAACTACCTTCCCCGCGGCAACCACCGTCTTCTTGAAGACACCGTTCCCGCCGGGCACGATCAAGTCGGAGTGCTCCGGCGACAGGACGAGGCTGCGGTCCGTGTAGCCCAGGACAAACTCATCAAAACCCGGCAGCAGCTGGACGGACCGGCCGCCGGGCACGCCGGAGTCCAGCAGCGCCGCCACCTCCGGGGACAGCCAGTAGCTGGTCCCCGCGAACTCCAGCTCCACCAACTCGCGCCGGACGTGTTCAAACGCCGTGCGTACCTCGGTCAGCGGCAGCTGCGTCCACCAGGCGAAGTCGCGGAGGGTGGCCGGCCCATGGCTGCGGAAGTAACGGAGCAGGAACTCCGCCAGGGCCGCCTCGCGTTCCAGGCTCCTCGATACCGGAATCCACTCATCAAACGCCGCGATCAGCTGCTGGTTCCCGCTCAGAGGCCCCAGCACCAGCCAGCCGTGCCGGCAGAGCGAACCCAGGAGATGAATCCCGCGCTGGCCCAGCGTCGGCTGGCCTCCGTCGTCGAACACCTTGAACAGCCCCGCCCGGCCGACGGGTCCGTCCGCCAGGATGCGGTCCAGTGCCAGGTCTCGGGCCTTCTCTACATCCGCCCACGTAATCTCCAGCTGCCGGTGGCGCGCCGCGATGCTCCTGGTGAGCCGCTCGGCGGTCAGGTCCAGCATCCAGCGCAGATCCTCCGGAGCCACGAGGTGCAACGTCCCGCGCATCGGCCAGGAGCGGACCACTGTGCCGGCATCGATGGCCGCCCGGACATCGGTGATTCCCGTCCCGGGCACCCGGACCCCGACCGCCCACAGTGCCGCCGGCAGGTCCTGCGCCTGCATGGCGGTCATCCATCGGACCAACGCGGGCACAGAGGTGGCCTCAATCCCGGCGAGCCGCTGGGACACCAGCCGGAGCCTGCCGACCATCCTGCCGTCGCGCAGGGCACCAAATGCAGCCATGCGCCCATCCTAGGCCGGGCGCGGCCCTGCGGGGACGGCTAGAGTTCGAGGCCGATGAGCAGCGGCTCCGGGTGCAGCGAAATGCCGAAGTGGCGTTCGACGCCGGCCCGCACCTCCCGCGCGACAGCCACCATGTCGGCGGCGCTGGCGGAGCCACGGTTGGTGATGGCCAGGGTGTGCTTGGTGGACAGCGACGCGCGGCCTCCGGCCACGCCGTCGTCTTCCAGGCCGAAGCCCTTCCCGAAGCCTGCTTGGTCAATCAGCCATGCGGCGGAGAGCTTCACCATCCCGTCCTGCCCGGCCGGGTAGCGCGGAGCGTTTTCCGGCAGCTTGTCCGCGACGTCGGCCGCCACAATGGGGTTGGTGAAGAAGGACCCGGTGGAGTACGTGTCCCGGTCAGCGGCGTCCCACACCATTCCCTTGGAGGCGCGCAGGCGGAGGACTTCGCGGCGGACGTCGTTCGCGTAGGCGCGCTGGCCCACTTCCACACCCAGGGCCCGGGCCAGCTCGGCATAACGGATGGGCGCGCTCATCCGCCCCAGCGGCAGCTGGAACTCGACGGTGAGGACCACGTACCGCGGCGAGCCGTTGACCGTGGTCTGCTTGAGGATGGAGTCCCGGTAGCCGAACTTCAGTTCGGAGTTGGTGAAGGTCTGAACGGCGTTCCGCTCACGGTCCCAGGTGCGGACGGCCGCGATGGTCTGGGAAACATCTGCCCCGTACGCGCCCACGTTCTGGACAGGCGTGGCACCGGTTGACCCGGGGATGCCGGACAACGCCTCGATCCCGGACCAGGCGTGGCGTACCGCGTGCTCCACCAGCATGTCCCAGTTATGGCCGGCCTGCACTACAACGGCCACTCCCCCGCATGAGTCCTCGGCGTTGACCGTCAACCCCTCGGAGGCGATCCTGATGACGGTCCCGGGGAACCCGTCGTCGGACACCAGGAGGTTGGACCCGCCGCTGACGATCAGGACTTGTTCCCCGGCGGCATCCGCCGAGCGGACCGCGTCGATGATCTCAGCCTCGGTGCGGGCCTCGATGTACTTGCCGGCAGGGCCTCCGACGGCGGAGGTGGTCAGGGAGGAAAGAAGCGTGGAAGTCACCTGTCCACGTTACTTGAAGATACTGCGGGGGCGCAGTACAACGCAGTAGCTAGGCCAGCTTCCGGGCCACCGGGGAGAGGACGAAGCTCACGGCGAGCATCACCATCACGGCCAGCAGCGAATGCAGGATGCCCACATGCTCGGCCAGCAGCCCCAGCAGCGGCGGACCGCACAGAAACGCGGCATAGCCGATGGTGGACACCACGGACACCCGGGCGGCAGCCATCGCGGGGTCGTCCGCTGCGGCGGACATGCCCACCGGGAAGCCCAGGGATGCTCCCAGGCCCCACAGTGCGAGCCCCACGTAGGCAAGCCACGGCACCGGCGCAAAGACGAAGACGCCCAGTCCCAGCACAGCCATGGCAGCACACCAGCGCATCACGGGAACCCTGCCGAATCTGTCCAGCAGCACCGTCCCGGCAAAACGCCCGATAGTCATGAACGTGACAAACAGCCCGTAGCCGGCGGCACCGGCAGCATCGCTCTGCCCGTGGCCGTCGGCCAGCGCGAGGGCCACCCAGTCCCCTGCCGCGCCTTCGGCCAGGGCGAGGCCCAGCACCAGGACACCCAGGAGCAGGGTCCGCCGGTCCCGCCATGCCCGGGCGATCTTCCGCTTGTTGTCCAGCGGGGCATCGCCGGACGTGGTTCCGGCAGCGATCACGGGAATCGGCCCGGTACTGGGATCCTCGAACGTATCCGGGGAGTAACTGCGCTCCCCCGCCACCGGGGTGACGTCGGCACGGAACCAGGACGCAGCCGTTGCTACCGACACCGCCACCACCGCCCCTGCCCCTGCAAGGTGCCAGAACACCGGCATGGACACCGCGGCGGCGAGGGCACCCAGCCCCGCGCCTGCCACCGTTCCCAGGCTGAAGGCACCGTGGAGCCGCGGCATGATGTGCCGGCCCACCGCGCGTTCCACCGCGGCACCTTCAACGTTGGATGCCGTGTTCCAGCTTCCGGTGCCCAGGCCAATGATGGCCAGGCCGATGGCGGTTGCCACCGGGCTTGCCAGCACGGTTGTGCCAAAACCCGCCGTCAGCAGGCCTGCACCCACCAAGATGCTGCCTGTCCGGATGGTCCGCTTGGAGCCCAGCCGCAGCACGATCAGCCCGGACGCAGACACGGAGGCGAAGGACCCCAGCGTCATGCACAGCAGGATGACGCCGATGTTGCCTGGGGTGAGGTCCAGGGTGTCCCGGATAGCGGGCAGCCGGGACACCCAGGAGGCAAAGGCAAGGCCGCTGGCGCCGTAGGCCACCACGACGGCGTTCCGCCAGGCAGTGACCTGCCCGGCCGTTGCGGTGGTTCCTGCAGGAGTGGTCAAAAGGTGCAGCTCAAGACAGCTTGACGAGGGCCTGGGCCTTCATCAGGACTTTTCGCCCGGCGGAAACAACGGTGAGGTCCACGCGCGCGGTGCCCGCATCGGCGTCGAGCTTTCCGATGGTGCCGCTGACCTCGATGGTGGCCCCGGGCTGGTCGGTTCCGGTGGTGTCGGTCACCAGGACCGGCTTGGTGAAGCGGGTCTGGAAGTCAACGACGGCGGCCGGGTCGCCCGCCCAGTCCGTCACCAGCTGGACGGCGGAGCCCATGGTGAACATGCCGTGGGCGATGACGCCGGGCAGTTCCACGCCGTTGGCGAAGGCCTCGTTCCAGTGGATGGGGTTGAAGTCGCCGGACGCCCCGGCGTACTTGACCAGGTCGGTGCGCGTGACCTCGATGGTGCGGCTGCCGATTTCCTGGCCGGCGCTGAGTTCGTTGAAGGTGGGGCTCATGGTTACTGTCCCTCTCCGCGGACCAGGATGGATGACGTGGTGGTGGTGACGGGTTCCCGCGAATCACCGGAACCGAGGGCGAAGATCTCCGAGCGGGTGGTGATCATGGCGCCGCCGCCCATGGCACGGACGCCGTCAACATGCAGTTCGGCAACGAGCCGGTCACCGGCGACGATGGGCCGGTGGTGGATGAAGCGCTGGTCTGCATGGACCACGCGGGAGAAGTCGATGCCTGCTTCCGGGTCCTCGATGAGCTGGGCGTCGGCACGCTGGGCGATGATGATGGCGAAGGTGGGCGGTGCCACCAGATCGGCGTGGCCCAGGGCCCTGGCTGCGTCCACGTCAAAGTGCGCGGGATGGGTCGCCTTCACGGCGCGGGCGAACTCACGGATTTTCTCGCGGCCGACGTCATACACCTCTGCGGCAGGGTAGCTACGGCCCTGCAGGTCCGGATTGATAGTCATGGATTCCAGCCTATCGTTGCCACGCCCTTCAAAAGACGCCCGCTGCACTGGTATGATGAGTTCATCAATCCATCAATCCGCTGTCCGGGATATGACCGGCCGGCCATCGCGCACAGGAGCGCCACCTTTGATGCTGTCTTCCGCCCAAGCCCCGCTCTACGAGATCAAAGCGAACCTTTTCAAGGGCCTGGCCCACCCGGCCAGGATTCGGATCCTTGAGCTGCTGGCCGCGGCGCCGCAGGAGTCTGCCCCGGTGAGCTACCTCCTGGCAGAGACCGGGCTGGAGGCCTCGCACCTCTCCCAGCACCTGGCCACCTTGCGGAAGCACAAGGTGGTGACCTCCGCACGCAGCGCCAATGCGGTGACGTACCAGCTCGCCCACCCAGGAGTCTCGCAGCTGCTGGCCATCGCCCGGACCTTCCTCGTAGACAGCCTGGCCGGCTCCAATGAGCAGCTGCGGCTGGCACAGCAACTGCCGGCGGAACACCTGGCCGGCGGGTCAGCCAAGTGACCGCCGACCCGGTCACGGCCCGGGGCACGGCCGCGGGGAGCATCACCCGGTTCCTGCCCTCCCGGAAGGATTACGCGGGGCTTGCCGGCACCTGGCGTACCGACCTGCTGGCAGGAATCACCGTGGGCATTGTGGCGTTGCCGCTGGCCCTGGCGTTCGGCGTCAGCTCCGGGGTGGGTGCCGAAGCGGGCCTCATCACGGCGATCGTGGCCGGGCTGGTGGCGGCCGTCATGGGCGGCTCCCCGGTACAGGTGTCCGGGCCCACGGGAGCCATGGTGGTGGTGCTGGCCCCCGTGGTGGCGGTCCACGGCATCGGCAGCGTCGCCCTTTTGTCCCTGATGGCAGGGCTGCTGGTCTGCGCGCTCGGCTTCAGTGGCCTGGGCCGGGCCGTGGCCTTCATCCCGTGGCCCGTCGTGGAAGGCTTCACGCTGGGCATTGCCGCCATCATCTTCCTCCAGCAGGTTCCGCTGGCCACCGGCACGTCCGGCACCCCGGGGCACAACACCCTCCTTGCCGCAGTGGAGGCGGCAGCGGGCGCTGCCGCCGCGACCGTGGTGCTGACGCTCGCGCTCGTGGCGGGAGTCGCCGTCGTGATGGTCCTGGTGCAGAAGCTGTTCCGCGCACTTCCAGCCAGCCTGCTGGCGGTACTCCTGGCGACGGCCGCCGCCGAAATCCTGCAGCTGGACGTCCCCCGGATTGGTGCACTCCCGCATTCCCTTCCGGCACCGTCCCTCCCCGCCCTGGACCCTGCTTCCCTTGGCAACCTGGCAATGCCCGCCGTGGCTGTCGCCTTCCTGGCTGCCATCGAGTCACTGCTCTCGGCGCGCGTGGCCGCCGGGATGGCCGGGCCGGACGGCAGGCCCACCGGCCCCTACAGCCCCGACCGTGAGCTGATGGGGCAGGGCCTGGCTTCCATCGCGGCCGGCCTGTTCGGCGGAATGCCGGCCACCGGAGCCATCGCACGGACCGCGGTGAACGTGCGGTCCGGCGCCAGGACCCGCCTGGCCGCAGCGGTGCACGCCATCGTGCTGCTGGGCATCACCTACCTGGCCTCGGGGATGGTCAGCCGCATCCCGCTGGCAGCACTGGGCGGGGTCCTGATGGTCACGGCAGTACGGATGGTCTCGCGGCGCACCATCACCGCCATCCTGCGGTCCACCCGGGCAGACGCCGCGGTCTTCGTGCTCACGGCCGTCATCACGGTGGCATTCGACCTCATCGTTGCCATCCAGATAGGGCTGGCCGCGGCCGCCCTCTTCGCACTGCGGAAATTCGCTTCACTGAGCGGGGTCCAACGCGAGGAGATTCCCGGTCCGCGGTTGGAAGGAGACGAACACATCGCGGTTTTCCGGCTGGATGGAGCGATGTTCTTTGGTGCCGCCGAGCGCATCCTCCAGGAGATCAGCCAGGTCAAGGACGTGCAGGTAGCCATCATCAGGTTGTCGCAGCTGCGGATGCTGGACGCGACCGGCGCCCACGCCCTGGTGGAGGTCATTTCCGCCCTGGAGCTGCGCGGCATCACCGTTTTGCTCAAGGGTGTGCGGCCTGACCACCTTGACCTGGTGACCAACGTGGGCGTGATCCGTTCCCTGCGGCACCACAAGCACCTGTTCGACCGGCTCCCGGATGCCGTGGAACATGCCCGCAGCCACGTGCTGCGGAACGCGGCGGCTAGCTGTACTGAGTCAGGACGTTGGTTACATCGTGAATAGGTGAAGACCTCTTAGGTTGGTGGTTACCACACACAGCCAACGACTAAGAGGTCTTCATGTCCCACCGTAATGCCCGCCTGACTCCGAACGGTAGGCGGATCGTTATCGAGCGCGTCCTTGCCGGCCGGCCAGTGGCCCATGTAGCCAAAGAGATGGGCATCTCAAGGACCTGTGCGCACCGCTGGATCAGCAGGTACCGCGCGGATGGCTGGGCTGGTTTGGAGGACCGCAGCTCCCGTCCGAGGTCATGCCCGCACGCCACCTCCGCGGAAGTCGTAGCGGATGTTCTCACCCAGCGCGTCGAGCATCGCGAGGGACCAGCGGACCTGGCCGTGCGCTGCGGCACGAGCGCCCGGACGGTCTCCCGGATTCTGGTCCGCGCGGGCATGCCCAGGTTGTGGGACCTGGACCCAGTGACCGGGGCACGAATCCGCGCGTCCCGGGCTACCGACCGCCGCTACGAACGCGACGCTCCCGGCGACATGATCCACATCGACGTCAAGAAACTAGGCCGGATCCCGGACGGCGGCGGTTGGCGGACCGACCCGGCGCAAAGCCGCGCCAACCACCGCAAATCACCTCAGAAAGTCGGTTTTGACTACGTCCACGTGGCCGTCGATGATCATTCCCGCTTCGCCTATGCCGAGGTCCTGCCCGACGAGAAAGGCCCGACCTGCGCCGAATTCCTCACCAGGGCCGCAGCCGCCATGGCCGCCAACGGAGCACCGGTGAAACGGGTCATGACAGACAACGCCTTCGCCTACCGGCTCTCCCGCGACTTCCAGGACGCACTCGTTGCCCTGGGCGCTAAACACATCCTGATCAAACCCCGCCACCCCTGGCAGAACGGCAAAGCAGAACGCTTCAACCGCACCCTCCAAGAAGGCTGGGCCTACCGCCAACCCTTCACATCCAACCAAGCCCGCGTCGACGCCCTGCAGTCCTGGCTAAACTTCTACAACAACCACCGGCCACACGGCAGCCTCGGAGGCAAACCACCTATCAGCAGGTGCAACCAACCTACTGGCTGAGTACAGCTAGCGCCTGAGGTTTTTGCGGATCGCCTGGCCGCGCACCACGATGCCCACGACGTTGAGGACCAGCCCCAGCCCGATGAGGGGCAGGGAAGCCATGGCCAGTGCCTGGTTGCCGCTGGTGTTGCCCACCAGATTCAGGATGATGCCGACGGCGATCAGTCCCATCGCGCTGAAGACCAGGACTTTGTAGCGGGTGGGCGCGGTGGCCCAGAATTCGTTCAGCACCGTCCAAGTCTACCGAGTGCCCGGCCACCCCGGCGGGCGGGCCGGGTCCCCGGCATCAGAACAATGCTTCCTGCACTGCCGGCACCTCTGAGGCATACTCCCCCAGCACGACGGTCCGGGCAGCCAGCTGGGACAGGTTCACCACGAATTCGGCGTCCGTTCCGTCCAGCCGGGCCAGCGCGTTGGCCCCGCCCAGGGCTGCGATGCTGAAACCGTGCCGCCCCTGGTCCAGGGCATGCGGATAGGCGTGGCGGGACGCGCTTCCGTACAGTGCATCAGCATGCGCGGGACGCAGCCACTGCTCCTCCACGGCCTGAAAGCCGTCGACGGCGGTGCGCGCCAGCAGGGCCCGTACGTCACCGGCGGCGCGGGAATTGGCTTCGTCCACCGCGCCGGCCGGCAGCGGCCGGAGCAGCGCCTCCGCCTTCGCGGCCGAGCGCACCTGCTGGGTCAGGCCGACGCCGGCCGTCACCAGGTCCTCGAGGACCCGTACCACCCGGCCATCCTCCGCCCTGGCAACATACTTCGCCACTGCGGCCCCCTGCTCCGCCAGCCGGTTCCACTTCCGCGGGCCGGAGGCCGTTCCCACCTTGGTGGCGCCTCCCGCGAACGTGGCCACGTAGAGCCAGTGTTCCTGCATCAGGTAGTCCCGCAGGCCGGGGGTCACCCTGCCGCCGCGGTGGAAGTCGTGCATCAGGCGGGACTCGTCAAGTACGAAGCACCGCTCGCACTGCTTGCCCCGAAGGGCCGGGGCGGCGGAGCCGCACAGGATGTGGCGGCGGGAGCCCGCTGACTGGACCTGGACGTGGCCCAGGCAGAACCGGCCGGGTTCCACCACCTTGAAGCCGAGCCGGCTGCCCGCCCTGAGGCTGAGCTCCCGGAAGTCCCCCTCGGGTGACTGGAGGCGCAGGACCGGGCCGCCGGCGTCGTCCGCTGGGGTTGAGGCAGGCGGGCCATCCCAAAAGACCCCGTGGACCAGATAGCGGGTATCGGTCACGGGGTCTCCTGAAGTGATGGGTGGCGCTACAGCGCGGGCTGCACCCCAAAGGCTACCGCGAGCTTCATGATCTTTTCGGCGCGGCCCAGGCGGGGCAGGTCGGAGCCGTCACGGATGACGCGGCCGTTGGCTTCGAAGTCGTTCATGAAGTCGGTGGCCCAGGCGACGTCCGACGGCGTCGGGCTGATGACCTCGTTGATCACCGGGGTCTGGTCGATGGCCAGGCAGAGCTTGCCGGTCATGCCCATCATCACGGTGATGCCGGTCTGCTCGCGCAGGATGGGGTGGTTGGTGCCGACGGTGGGGCCGTCGATGGGGCCCGGCAGGTTGCCCACGCGGCTGGCGACGACGAGCTTGGCGCGCGGGTAGGCCATGGCCTCGGGGGTGGCAGCCATGCCCGTGTCGCGGCGGAAGTCACCGGAGCCGAAGGCCAGGCGGAACGCGCCCTGGGCCTTGGCGATGTGGTTGGCTTCCTCGATGCCGAGCGCGGATTCCACCAGCGGGATCACGGGCGTCTTGCCGTCCATGCGGTGGTAGCTCTCGGTCACCTGGTCAGCGGATTCGGTCTTGGCGAGCATGACGCCCAGCAGGCCGGGCGTGCCGCGCAGGCCGGCCAGGTCATCGGCCCAGAACGGGCTGGTGGCGTCATTGATCCGGACCCAGGCCTTACCACCGGCGGTCAGCCAGTCGATGACGTTGTTGCGGGCCTGGTCCTTCTGCGACGGGTCCACCGCGTCTTCAATATCCAGGATGATCGAATCGGCCCGGGATACGGCCGACTGGTCGAAGAGCTCCGGCTTCATGGCATTGACCAGCAACCAGGAACGGGCGATCTCTGCAGGGATATTGCGTTCCGGCCTAACGGTTTCGGCGGCGATGGTAGACGTCATGCTTTCTACAGTATCCGGCCTGCAAGCGGCACGGCGAAGAAAACGGCCGGCTTGTGAGGATCAATACGAACTAAACGGGTTGTGACCGGCCCTAACGGGAAGCAGGTAGCAGTAAGTGTCGTTATGAGGCTCCATAACGACACTTACTGCTACCCAGTTGGGCGGCGTCAGGGGATATTGCTGCCCCGCGCGGTGACCCACAGCTTGTACCATTCGGCACGGCTCAGCGCCCCGGCCACGCGGGCGGCGTCCGCGCAGGCCCGGATCCGGCCCGGATTGACCGTGCCAACGACCGGTGCGATCCCGGCCGGATGCTTCATCAGCCATCCCAGGAGGACGGCCTCGCCGGAGGTGCCGTATTGGTCCGCAAGCTGCGCCACGAGTTCTGCCGTGGCGGCCCCGGCTGACGTGGGGCTCCCGGGTTCGGCACCGGTGTAGGCGCCGCGGGCCAGCGAGCCGTACGCCTGCAGGGTGATGTTGTTGCGGGTGCAGTATTCCAGCGTGCCGTGCGGAAAACTGTAGTCCAGGTGTTCCGGGTGGTTGACCAGGACCTGGCTTTCCAGCCACGCCCGCTTGAGCAGGCTCATCTCCAGCTGGTTGGCCACCACAGGGGTCTCCAGCCGGTCCTGCAGCACGTCGATCTGGGCAGCGGACATGTTGGACACGCCCAGTTGCCGGACCTTGCCTTCGGCCATGAGCTGCCCGACGGCGGCTGCCACCTCCGCCGGGTCCGCCAGGGGGTCCGGGCGGTGCAGCAGGAGGATGTCCACGTAGTCGGTCCGCAGCCGGCCGAGGCTGCCGTTGACCCGTTCCAGGATGGCCTCCCGGCTCAGGTCGTAGTGGGTCTGCAGGCCACGCTCGTTCAGCCGGATGCCGCACTTGGTCTGCAGCCGGATGCGCTCCCGCAGGCCCGGGGCCGCGGCCAGCACCTCACCAAAAACGGCCTCGGACTTTCCGCTGCGGTAGATGTCGGCGTGGTCGAACAGGGTGATGCCCGCGTCCAGGGCGGCCTGGACGGCAGCAGCGGCCTGGTCCACATGGTCAGCCCCATGCGGCTCGTCAGACCAGCTGCCGCCCAGTCCCATGCATCCGTAGATGACTTCCTGCATCAGCCCCGGTCCCCCGTCCGGACTCCCTGCTTTGGCAGTCCCCGGGTGCCCGCGGGCTCCGGGATCAGCGCAGCCATGCGGTGGTGTTGGCCGGCAGCTTGCCGTCCTCCAGCGGGGCACTGCTGACCAGGACCGCACCGGCGGGAAGGTCGACGGCGGTGTTCCCGAAGTTGGTCACGGACTGCCACCCGTTGGGGCGCTTGAAGTGCAGGACGTCCGGGTTGCCGTTCTCCACCCATTCAAGGTCCTCGTCGGTCAGCAGTTCGCGGCGCAGTTTGAGTGCCTTGCGGTAAAGCTCCAGCGTGGAGCCCTCGGTCCCGTCCTGGGCCTCGACGGCATACTTGCTGAACCAGTCCGGCTGCGGCAGGTGGGAACCGCCATCGCCGAAGCCGAAGGATGTGCCTTCCACCTTCCACGGCAGCGGCACGCGGCAGCCGTCACGGCCGATTTCCACGCCCTTGTTGCGGAAGAAGGACGGGTCCTGGCGTTCCGATTCGGGAATCTCGGCCACTTCCTGCAGGCCAAGTTCCTCACCCTGGTACAGGTAGGCGGATCCGGGGACAGCCAGCATCAGCAAGGTGGCGGCGCGGGCGCGGCGCTCACCCAGTTCAACGTCCAGCTGGTCCTTGGGGCCGCCGGCGAGCAGCCAGTCCTTGCCGTCCTGGCCCTTGGCACCGGCCTTCGCCTTGGCCACCTGCGGCAGGCCGTAGCGGGTTGCGTGGCGCACCACGTCGTGGTTGGAGAACACCCAGGTGGAGGAGGCACCGGTGGCCGCCGCCTCGGCAAGGTTCCGGGTGATGATTTCCTTGTACTCGGCGGCGTCGAAGTCGGCCTGCAGGAGGTCGAAGTTGAACGCCTGGCCCAGGCCCTGCGGGCTGGCGTAGCGGGCCCGGCGGGTGGCGTGGACCCAAGCTTCAGCGACGGCGGTGCGCGGCGGGTTGTACTCGTTGAACACCTCGCGCCATTCGGCGTAGATCTCGTGGACTTCGTCGCGGTCCCAGAACGGGTGCGTTCCGTCGTCGAATCCGTCCACGCCGGTGTTGGCGGCGCTCAGTTCAAGCTTGGACAGCAGCGGCTCGGTGAGGTCCTTGGTGAGGGCGTGCGCCACGTCAACGCGGAAGCCGTCCACGCCACGGTCCGACCAGAAGCGCAGCGTCTTGAGGAAGTCATCCCGGATTTCCCGGTTGGACCAGTTCAGGTCCGGCTGCTCCTTGGCGAAGATGTGCATGTACCACTGGCCGGGGGTGCCGTCGGGTTCGGTGATGCGCTCCCAGGCCGGTCCACCGAACACAGAGTCCCAGTCCGACGGCGGAAACTCGCCGTTGGGGCCCTTGCCGTCCCGGAAGATGTAGCGGTCGCGGGCCGGGGAGCCCTTCGGGGACGCCAGCGCTTCCTGGAACCACTTGTGACGGTCGGAGGAATGGTTGGGGACGATGTCCGCGATCAGCTTGATCCCGGCGTCGTGCAGTGCCTTGGCCATCTCGTCGAAGTCAGCCAGCGTGCCCAATTTGGGGTCGACGTCGCGGTAATCATCGACGTCGTACCCGCCGTCGGCGAGCGCGGACGGATAGAACGGGCTGAGCCACACGGCGTCAATACCCAGCGTCTTCAGGTAGGGGACCTTGGCTGTGATGCCCTTCAGGTCGCCGATGCCGTCGCCGTTGGAGTCGGCGAAACTGCGGGGATAGATCTGGTAGACGGAGGCCTGGCGCCACCAGTTGGGGTCGGCCAGACGGTCAGAGTCGGACAGGGTTGCCAGAGTGGCGGTGGTGGACAAGGACTGACCCTTTTCTTCAGTGCGGCTATATTTATATTGAGTCTAAATTTACTTACTCAAGTATTATCTGGTGCTTTGGACAGGAAGGTCAACAGCATGCCTGAACCGGTTCCGGCTACTCCCCAACTGCTGCGGCGGGTCAGTGCCGGCGCGGTCCTGGAGTTCATGCGCGCCTCAGGGGCTGTCACCGTCACCGACGTCATGGCGGCGACGGGCCTGACCCGCGCCACCACCATCGCCGTCTGCGAGGACCTGGTCCGGCGGGGCTGGCTCCTGGAACTGGAAAACCAGCGCGAGTTCGGCGGGTACCGGAAGGGCCGCCCGGCCCGGCGCTTCGAGCTCAACGAGCGGGCCGGCGTGGTGCTGGGCATGGACATTGGATACTCAAAGGTCACCGTGGTGGTCTCCGATCTCCGGGGTACGACCATGGCCCGGTCCAGCCGCCCCTTCCAGGCCGGCGAGGTCGGCTCCCGGGAGCGGATCGCCTTCATTGACGGCGTCGCCATGGCCGCACTGCGCTCGGCCGGGACGGATCCCGGGCAGGTGCTGGCCGTGTGTGCCGGTGTGGCAGCACCAGTGGACCGGCACGGGGAGGTGGTGGCCACGCAGGAGTTCTGGGGACTGTTCGACCTGGGACTGGGGCCGGCACTCAAAGCCGCCCGTGGATGGACCGTCCTGCTGGAAAACGACGCCAACCTTGCTGCCCTGGGTGACCGGTGGCAGGGGGCCGCCGCCGGCATCGACGACGTCGTGGTGATTTTGGCCAGTGAACGGCTGGGCTCCGGCATCGTGGAAGGCGGCCGGCTGGTCCATGGAACCCGAGGCAGCGCCGGGGAGCTCGCCTACCTGAACCTGGTAGAAGGCGTAGGCGATACATACGGCATCGCCCATCAGGCCCGCACGTGGGCCGCCGAAGCGCTGGCCACCGCCGCACCGACTGCCCTACGGGCCTTCCTGCCCGGGCGCGTGGAGGCCGAACAGGTCTTCGCCGCCGCAGCCCAAGGCGATGCGGTGGCGTTGGGGATCCTGGACCGGCTGGCGGACAGGATGGCGCGCGTTATTGGCACCGTGGCCACCATGCTCAACCCGGAACTGGTGGTGATCGGCGGCGGTGTGGCGGATTCCGCGCACGTGCTCCTGGCCCCGATCAGCGAGCGCCTGGCCGGGTACACAGCCACCCCCGCCCGCGTGGCAGTATCCCCGCTGGGCGATTCCATCGTGACCGTAGGCGCGGTGCGCCGCGCCCTGGACTACGTGGAGGGGAATTCCCTGGACCTGGTGCTGGCTGCGGCCGCTACTCCGGCATGACCATGGTGCGCAGGTCCAGCTGACGGAGCACCCGGTCCGCCACCTCGGGGTCCATGTCCGGCTCGTTCCGCGCCGCCACCACTTCCTGCCGCGCCGCGTCCAGCGCGATGGTCTGGACGGCGATGGCCAGTTCGCGTCCACGCTGGCGCTTTTCGGCCAGCGGTTCGTTCCGCAGGCTGCCGTCCGTCAGTTCCGCGTGCAGGCGGCGCATCCGGTCCTTGACCAGCGTTACCTTTTCCGGCGGCAGGTCCGTCATCAGGTCGTGCTGCTTCAAGGCTGCGACGGCCGCGGCCTGGGCGCGTGCGGCGAGCAGCCGGACAGCGTCGCGTTCCGCCGTTCCATCCTCGGAGGCCTTGAGGACACGCATCAGCCACGGCAGCGTCAGGCCGGGAAGGACCAGCGTGGCCAGCAGCACCGCGCAGGCAATGACCAGCAGATAGTCCCGCCCCGGGAACGGCGTGCCGTCCGCCAGGGTAAGCGGCAGCGCCAGGGCCAATGCCAGGGTTGCCAGACCGCGCATGCCGCACCAGGTCAGGATGAGGACTTCCTTCAGGGACGTGGGCTGCAGGACGTTCTTCCGTTTCCGGGCACCCAGTGCCAGGACGGCCAGCCACAGGAACCGGACCGCGAACACCAGGACGCAGACCACAGCGGCCACCCCGATCATGCCGAAGATCTCCGCCCCCTCGTCGCGGATGACATGCCTGATTTCCAGCCCCACCAGGCCGAACGCCAGCCCCGTAACCAGCAACTCCACCACATCCCAGAAGGCGTTCCGGGTGACACGCTCCGCCGCGTCCTGCGGGCGGGCATGGCGCTGCATTTCAAGGGCCGTGACCACCACGGCGATAACGCCGGAAGCGTGCACCTCCTCGGCGAGGATGTAGGCGGCGAAAGGCACCACCAGGGTCACCGCGCTCCGGGCTACCATGGACGTGACCAGCCGGGTGACCAGTGCGATCAGCCAGCCCATGGCAATGCCCACCAGGACGGCAAGTGCCGCGCCCATCAGGAACTGCAGGACGACGTCGGGCCCCACCTTGGTGCCGCCCACGGCGGCTGCAACGGCTGCCTGGAAGATGACGATGGCCGCGGCGTCGTTGAACAACCCTTCGCTCTGGAGGACGGTGATGAGGCGGCGCGGCATGTGCACCCGGCCTGCAACGGATTCCACCGCCACGGGGTCCGGTGGCGCCACCATGGCACCGAGGGCGATGGCTGCGGGGACCCCGATGCCGGGAATCATCAGCCATGCCGCACCGGCCACCACCGCCGTGCTGATGACCACCAGCGCCACGGCCAGCATGATCAGCGTCCGCCACCGGACACGGAACACCGCCCAGGAGCTCCGCTGGGCGGTGGCGAACAGGAGCGGCGGAAGGAAGATGGGCAGGATCAGGGCCGGTTCAATCTCCAGGTCGGGGAAGCCGGGAATGAACGTCAGCGCCGCCGCCAGCAGGAGCATCAGGACCGGGTATGGCAGCCGGAGCCTGTCCCCCAGGCCCACGGCCACCACCGTGGCCAGCAGCAGTCCAATGATGAGTGCGAGCTGGTCCATAAGCCTCTTCGCCGTCGGCTACGCGCGCGGTTCCAGTGCCGCCGCCACGGGAAGGGTGCCGTCGCGGAACTCAATGGTCCGGCCGGCAGTCTGGGGAAGGTCCAGTACTGCCGCTGCCACGATAGCCGTATTGGCACGGGAGGTGTCCCGGTCCCCTTCCGGTGAGGGGTCGACGTCGATCAGCCCGGTTCCGGGCTTGTCCGTCAGCGCGCCGGGCCCAAGGATGGTCCACGCCAGGCCGGTGCCGCGCAGGTACTCGTCCGCTGCCGCCTTGGCTTCCGCGTAGGCAAAGAAACTGTTGTCCTCCGGCACCCCGTGGTCCTTGCCGGCACCGAAGTAGGAGACCATGATGTACCGGTCCACGCCGGCCCGGGCCGCGGCATCCATGGAGCGGATGGCGGCGTCCCGGTCCACCGCGTAGGTGCGTTCGGGGTCGCCGCCGCCGGCCCCGGCCGACCAGACCACGGCGTCATGCCCGGCAAGGGCATCGGCGATGGCGGCCGTCGTCGAATTTTCCACGTCCAGGACCAACGGCGTGGCCCCGGTGCCGGCGACGTCGTCTGCGTGGTCCGGATTCCGGATGAACGAGGTGACGGAGTGGCCCTCGCCGGTGAGAAGGGCGGACAGGAGGAGGGCCACTTTGCCGTGGCCGCCGATGATGGCGATGCGTGTCATGCACCCATTCTGCCTGCACGCCGCCTTCATGCAGAGCCATTTGGCCTTGAACAGGGCCTTTATGCCCTGTTGGGGGTTTCCGGCACCCACCTAGCTTGGGGGCATGGCTGCCGGACCCCATGCGGGGTTGGATGGACCCGCATCAGAAGCAATGTTAAAGCTGGGCCGTTTCTTCACGAGGTGGGACCAGACAGAGGACGGCCGGGCGGTGTTCCGGGAAGGCGGCCGCAAGGGCGACATCTTTTACCGTGACCGCTGGAGCCACGACAAGGTGGTCCGCTCCACGCACGGGGTGAACTGCACCGGCTCCTGTTCATGGAAGGTGTACGTCAAGGACGGCATCATCACCTGGGAATCGCAGCAGACGGACTACCCGTCCGTGGGGGCCGACCGGCCGGAATATGAACCCAGAGGCTGTCCCCGCGGGGCGGCCTTTTCCTGGTACACCTACTCCCCCACCCGGGTGCGCTTTCCGTATGCGCGGGGCGTCCTGGTGGAGATGTACCGGGAAGCCACAGCCCGGCTGGGCGATCCCGTACTGGCCTTTGCCGAGATCGCTGCGGACCCGGCAAAGCGGCGCCGCTACCAACAGGCCCGCGGCAAGGGCGGCCTGGTGCGCGTGTCCTGGCAGGAAGCCATCGAGATTGCCGCCGCAGCCCACGTGAACACCATCAAAACGTACGGCCCGGACCGCTGCGCGGGCTTTTCACCCATCCCGGCCATGTCCATGGTGTCCCATGCGGTGGGGACGCGCTTCATCCAGCTGATCGGCGGGGTGATGACGTCCTTCTACGACTGGTACGCCGATCTTCCCGTCGCCAGCCCGCAGGTCTTCGGGGACCAGACCGATGTTCCCGAATCCGGAGACTGGTGGGACGCCCGCTACCTCATGATGTGGGGCTCCAACGTTCCGGTGACGCGCACGCCGGATGCGCACTGGATGACCGAGGTCCGGTACCGCGGCACCAAGGTGGTCACGGTAAGCCCGGACTATGCGGACAACACAAAATTCGCCGACGAATGGCTTCCGGCGCAGGCCGGAACGGACGCCGCCCTCGCCATGGCCATGGGCCACGTCATGCTCAAGGAATTCTTCGTGGACCGGCAGGTGCCGTTCTTCACCGACTACGTGAAGCAGTACACGGACCTTCCCTTCCTGGTCAGGCTGGAGAAAACCGACGACGGCGCCCTCACGCCGTCGAAGTTCCTCACCGCCCTTGACGTCCCCGGGGAGTCCACGGCCGAGGACGCTGCGTTCCGCACCGTCCTGTTCGACAGGGCCGCGGGGCGGGCGGCGGTGCCCAACGGATCCATGGGGTTCCGGTACTCGGGCAGCGGGGAAGGCAAGTGGAACCTGGACCTTGAGGGGATCGAACCGGCGTTGTCCCTCCGCGAGGTGTCCGGGGAGAGCGCCGAAATCCTGCTCCCCTGCTTCGAGGACGCCGGCGGCGAAGGCAGCATCCTGCGCAGGGGTGTCCCGGTTATGGAGGTGGGCGGCCACCTGGTGACCACCGTGTTCGACCTCATGCTGGCCCAGTACGGCGTGGGCAGGGAAGGCCTGCCCGGAGAGTGGGCGGCCGGCTACGACGACGCCGCCACCCCGTACACCCCGGCGTGGCAGGAGGAGATCACCAGCGTCCCGGCCCAGGCCTGCATCCGGGTGGCACGCGAGTTCGCCCGCAATGCCGAGGAGTCGCAAGGCCGCTCCATGATCATCATGGGGGCAGGCATCTGCCAGTGGTTCCACGGCGACACCACGTACCGGGCGGTGCTGGCCCTGGTGATGCTCACCGGCTGTATGGGCCGCAACGGCGGGGGCTGGGCCCATTACGTGGGCCAGGAAAAGACCCGGCCCATCACCGGCTGGGTGTCCCTGGCCAACGCCCTGGACTGGTCACGGCCGCCGCGGACCATGACCGGCACCAGCTACTGGTACATGCACACGGACCAGTGGCGGCAGGATGGGTACTCCGCCGACGCCCTCAAGTCTCCCCTGTCCACCGGCAAGCTGGACGGCATGCACACGGCGGACGCGATCGCCCAGTCCGCACGGCTCGGCTGGATGCCGTTCTACCCCCAGTTCGACCGCAACCCCCTGGACATAGCTGACGAGGCGGAGGCCGCCGTGGCCGCCGGGAACGCCGCGGACACACCCTCCTACATTGCCGAATCGCTGAAGAACCGCTCCCTCAACCCGGCAATCGAGGATGTGGATGCCCCGGCCAACTGGCCGCGGACCCTGGTGCTGTGGCGGTCCAACCTGTTCGGCTCCTCGGCCAAGGGCAACGAGTATTTCCTCCGCAACCTGCTGGGAACCCACAACAACGTCCTGGGCGGGGACAGTGCAGAGGAACTCAAGCCCCGCGACGTGGCCTGGCACCAGGAAGCGCCGGAGGGAAAGCTGGACCTCCTGGTCTCCGCCGACTTCCGGATGACGTCCACCACGCTGCTGTCCGACGTCGTGTTTCCCGCCGCCACCTGGTACGAAAAACATGACCTTTCCTCCACGGACATGCACCCGTTCGTGCACGCGTTCAGCCCCGCCATCGACCCGCCCTGGGAAACCAAGACGGACTTTGACACCTTCCACCTGCTGGCCCGGGAATTCTCCCGGCTTGCCAGGACCCACCTCGGCGTCCGCCGCGACCTCGTCAGCGTCCCGCTGCAGCACGACACCCCGGGCCAGCTCGCCCAGCCCGGCGGCCGGGTCCGCGACTGGCGGGACCCGGACATCCCTGCGGTGCCGGGGCAGAACATGCCCGTCTTTTCGGTCGTGGAACGGGACTACACGGCCATCGCGGACAAGCTCGCCGCCGTCGGACCCCTGGCCGACAAACTCGGCTTCACCGTCAAGAACGTCACCTACAAAATGGCCGAACCGCTGGCCCGGCTCAGCCACGCCAACGGCGTGATGCTGGGCGGGGCGGCGGACGGCCGGCCAGCCATGGACACCGACGCGAAGATGGCCGAAGCAATCCTGGCCTTCTCCGGCACCACCAACGGCCTGCTGTCCGTCCAGGGCTTCAAGGAGCTGGAGGTCCGCACCGGCAGGAAACTGGCCGACCTGGCGGAGGGCTCGGAGGAAAAGTTCATCACCTTCGCCCAGACCCAGGCAGGTCCGGTCCCGGTGATCACATCCCCGGAGTGGTCCGGCTCGGAGACCGGCGGCCGGCGGTACGCCCCGTTCACCATCAACATCGAACGGCTCAAACCCTTCCATACCCTCACCGGCAGGATGCATTTCTTCCTGGACCACGACTGGATGACCGACATCGGCGAGGCCCTGCCCATCTACCGGCCGCCGCTGGACATGCACCGGCTGTTCGGCGAACCACGGCTCGGCTCCGACGGCGCCATGGAGGTGACGGTCAGGTACCTGACCCCCCACTCCAAGTGGTCCATCCACTCCGAATACCAGGACAACCTGCTGATGCTGTCCTTGTCCCGCGGCGGGCCGACGGTCTGGATGAGCCCGGCCGACGCGGATGCAATCAAGGTCCGGGACAACGACTGGGTGGAGTGCACCAACGTCAACGGGGTTCTGGTGGCACGGGCGATTGTCAGCCACCGCATGCCGGCCGGGGTGGTCTACGTCCACCACGCCCAGGAGCGCACCATCGACGTACCGAAATCGGAAGCGACCGGCCGGCGCGGCGGCATCCACAATTCCGTGACCCGGCTGCTGGTGAAACCCTCGCACCTGGCCGGCGGCTACGCGCAGCTGGCCTACGCGTTCAACTACCTCGGCCCCACCGGAAACCAGCGCGACATGGTGGCCACCGTGCGCCGCCGCTCCCAGGAGGTGCAGTACTGATGCGTGTAATGGCCCAAATGGGCATGGTGATGAACCTGGACAAGTGCATCGGGTGCCACACGTGCTCCGTGACCTGCAAGCAGGCCTGGACCAACCGTGCCGGCACCGAATACGTGTGGTTCAACAACGTGGAAACCCGGCCCGGGCAGGGTTACCCCCGCCGCTACGAGGACCAGGACCGCTGGTACGGCGGCTGGTCCCTGAACCGGCGCGGCAGGCTGGTCCTCAAAGCCGGCGGCAGGGTGAAGAAGCTGTTCGGCATCTTCGCCAGCCCAGTCCAGCCCGAGCTCAAGGACTACTACGAGCCGTGGACCTACGACTACAAGACCCTGGTGGACGCACCCCTGGGCGACGACTTCCCCGTTGCCCGGCCCAAGTCGCTCATTACCGGGGAGGACACCAAGATCACCTGGTCCGCCAACTGGGACGACAACCTGGGCGGCTCGCAGGACCACGGGCACCTGGACCCGATCGTGGAAAAGGTCCGGCGGGAGTCCGAGGACAAGATCAAGTTCGCCTACGAGCAGACCTTCATGTTCTACCTGCCCCGGATCTGCGAGCACTGCCTGAATCCGTCCTGCATGGCGTCCTGCCCGTCCGGCGCGATCTACAAGCGGGTGGAGGACGGGATCGTGCTGGTGGACCAGGACCGGTGCCGCGGCTGGCGGCAGTGCGTCACCGGCTGCCCCTACAAGAAGATCTACTTCAACCACAAGACCGGCAAAGCCGAGAAGTGCACGTTCTGCTACCCCCGGGTGGAGGTTGGCCTGCCGACCGTCTGCTCCGAGACGTGCGTGGGCCGGCTGCGCTACCTGGGATTGTTTTTGTACGACGCCGATGCCGTCACCGCGGCAGCGTCCGTCACCGACCCGCAGGACCTCTACGACGCCCAGATGGACGTGCTGCTGGACCCCCACGATCCCCGCGTCCAGGCCGACGCCCGCGCGCAGGGCATCCCGGAGGACTGGCTTGACGCGGCACGCCGCTCCCCCGTCTACGCCCTGGCCAAGGTCTACAAAGTGGCCCTGCCGCTGCACCCGGAGTACCGCACGATGCCGATGGTCTGGTACGTGCCGCCGCTTTCCCCCGTGGTGGACCTGCTGCGCGACCAGGGCCACGACGGCGAGGACACGGGCAACCTGTTCGGCGCCATCGATGCCCTGCGGATTCCCGTGGAGTACCTCGCCGAGCTTTTCACCGCCGGGGACACGGAACGGGTCACCGCCGTCCTGCGGAAGCTCGCGGCCATGCGCTCCTTCATGCGCGGCATCAGCATGGGCGGGGATCCGGACGAGTCCATCCCGGAGTCCGTGGGCATGGACGGGCAAAGCATGTACGACATGTACCGGCTGATGGCCATCGCCAAATACAGCGAACGCTATGTCATCCCCACAGCCCACCTGGAGCAGGCGCACGACCTGGAGGAGCTGGGCTGTTCGCTGGACTTCGACGGCGGACCGGGCATGCAGGATTCGGCACCGTTTGGCGAGGCGAGCGGCAGGCCCGTCCCGGTGGCCGTGGATACGTTCAACGCCCTGCGGGACCGGCAGAGCTCGGACACCATCGCGGCCGGAACAGACCTGCGCGGGAGGGTGAACCTGCTGAACTGGGATGGCCGCGGCGCCCCGCCCGGACTGTTCCCGGACAAGCCCTACCCGGGCAGGGGCCCGGAGCCGGACACCCTGGCTGCCGCCGAGGATGGGTCATGAAGCGGCCGGCCTTGGACCGGCCAACCGTGAACCGCCGCGACCAGGTGGTCTACCTTGCCGCGGCCTGGTGCCTGTCCTATCCGGATGGGGAACTGGTGGAGCGGGTCCCTTTGGTCCGGGCGGCGCTGTCCGAATTTCCCGGCGCCCTGCCGGAGTTCGCGCCGGTGCTGGACCTCCTGGAAGCCACCCCGCCCATGCAACTGCAGGCCCAGTACGTCCGCGAATTCGACCTGGGCAGGCGGCACGCCCTGCACTTGAGCTACTGGACGGACGGGGACACCCGTCGCCGCGGCGAAGTACTGGGCTACTTCAAGGAGGCCTACCGGCACAGCGGCGTCCTGGTGGACCTGGACGGGGAACTCCCGGACTACCTGCCCATGGTGCTCGAGTTCGCCGCCCGGGTGGATGGAGCCGCCGGCCGCGACCTGCTGCAGCGCTACCGGGCCAGCCTGGAAATGCTCCGGCTGGGGCTGCTGCGGGACAACCTGCCGCACGCCCGGATCCTGGCGGCCATCTGTGCCACGCTGCCGGGCAAGTCACCCCAGGACGAGCAGGAAGTGATGCGCATGGCCGGTTACGGTCCACCCACCGAAAGCGTGGGGTTGGATCCCTACGACCCGCGGCTGCTGCCCGTCAGGAGGGGCTGACCATGCAGGCACCCGGGGCGGTGATTGAGACGGGGCCGGGAGCCGCCGTCGTGGTTAACACCTGGGACACCGTCCTGTGGGGCGTCCTGCCGTACGTCATGGCAGTGGTGCTGGTAGGCGGGCTGGTGTGGCGCTACCGGTACGACCAGTTCGGCTGGACCACCAGGTCCTCCCAACTGTACGAATCCCGGCTCCTGCGGATCGCGTCCCCGCTGTTCCACTTCGGGCTGCTGGCCGTCATCGCCGGGCACTTCTTCGGCCTGGTGATTCCCATGGCCTGGACGCAGGCGGTGGGCATGAGCCAGGAGTTCTACCACTTCAACGCCCTGCTGGTGGGCGGGATTGCCGGGGTGGGAACGCTGGGCGGGATCGCGCTCCTGATCTACCGGCGGCGCACCACCGGGCCCGTCTTCATGGCCACCACCAAGAATGACAAGACCATGTACGTGGTGCTGACCGCCGCCATCGTGTTCGGCCTGTGGACCACGCTGGCCAGCGTTTTCGAGGGCGAACACGGGCACAACTACCGGGAAACCGTGGCGCCCTGGTTCCGGTCGCTGTTTATCTTCCAGCCGGACATCGCGGCCATGGCGACCGCCCCGTTCTCCTTCCACCTGCACACCCTGGTGGGGATGGCGCTCTTCGTCATCTGGCCGTTCACACGGCTGGTGCACGCCTTTACCGCGCCCCTGCACTACCTGTTCCGCCCCTACATCGTCTACCGGTCACGGGACCGGGAGACCAAAGGCAGGGGCTGGTCCGCCGTGGGCACACCGGACAGGGACACCCGCAACCGCTGACCGGCGGTGCGTTTGGATGATGTGGTGAGGAGCAAGCAGTGGCCGGAACAACCTCAACGCCAGTCACAGGCAGGGCACTGAACCTGGCGCTGGCCACGGCGGCGTCCGTGGCAGGGTTCTGGGCGTGGAACTCGGTGGCCACCCTCGGCGCCTTCTACACCCAGGACCTGTCCCTGATGCCTGCAACCACCGGGATCCTGGTGGCCATGCCGGTCTTCGTCGGATCGCTGGGACGGATCGTGGTGGGCACGCTCACGGACAAGTACGGCGGCAGGGCGATGTTCACCTTTGTCCTGCTGGCCGCCATCCCTCCCATCCTCCTGGTCTCCGTGGGAGGCCTCATCAGTTCCTTTGCCCTGGTGCTGGGGGCCGGGCTGCTGCTCGGCGTCGCCGGGACGGTGTTCGCCGTCGGGATCCCGTTCGTCAGCGCCTGGTACGAACCCGCACGAAGGGGCTTCGCCACCGGCGTCTTTGGCGCAGGGATGGGCGGGACGGCGCTGGCGGCTTTCCTGAATCCCCGGCTGGTGGCCGGGATTGGATACTTCCCCACGCACCTGCTGATCTCCGGGGTCCTGGCCGTGATGGCGGGGCTGGTCTGGTTCCTCATGAAGGAATCACCGGGCTGGGCCCCCAACCATGCGCCGGTGCTGCCCAAGCTCCTGGACGCGGCCAGGACGGCCATCACGTGGAAGATGTGCTTCCTGTACGCGGTGGTCTTCGGCGGCTTCGTCTCGTTCGCCACCTACCTGCCCACCTATCTGCGGGACGTGTACAGCTTCGACGCCGCCGGCGCCGGGGCCCGTACCGCCGGGTTTGCCCTGGCCGCCGTCCTTGCACGGCCCGTGGGCGGGGTCCTGGCGGACAAGCTTGGTCCCAAGCCCGTGGTGCTCGTGGCCCTTGGCGCCGTCGCCGTCCTGGGCTGGGTGGTAAATCTGCGGCCCGACGGCGAGGTTCCCGCAGGTGCCACGTTCGTTGCCATGGCTGCGGCGCTGGGGCTGGGAACGGGCGGGGTGTTCGCGTGGGTGGGTGTGCTGTCCCCGGCAGGAAAGGTGGGCAGCATCAGCGGCATCGTCAGTGCCGCTGGCGGCCTGGGCGGCTACTTTCCCCCGCTGGTGATGGGCGCCACTTACGACGCCGTGACGCGCAGCTATTCGATCGGGCTGCTCCTGCTGGTGGGCACGGCTCTGGTAGCCATGGTGTTCACCGTCTTCGCTGTCCAGCCACGGGCCGGGACGGCAGCGGTTCAGCGGGCCCGGTAGCGCAGGTAAACCACTCCGTTGCCGAACCGGCGCTCTTCGAGCAACTCCAGCCGTGCCTGCAGCCCGTCCGGCAGGAAGCGCAGGCCGCCGCCAACGGCCACCGGGTTGACGAACAGCCGGCACTCGTCCACCAGCCCGGCGTTGAGGGCGTGCGCCGCGAGGGTGGGGCCGCCGATGCTGATGTTCCGGCCGCTGTCCTTTTTCAGGTCCCGCACGGTTTCCGGGAGGAACTGCCGCTCGAGGCGGGTCCTCGAGGTACTGGGGGTGTCCAGCGTAGTTGAGTAGACCACCTTGTCCGCCCCCTGCCAGATGCGGGCGTAGTCCTGGATGACCGGTGGCTCATCCTGGGTATCCATGGTTTCCCAGACCGACATCACCTCATACATCCGGCGGCCCAGGAGGTACGTGCCGACGTCCCGTTCCATGTCATTGATGAAGGCGTGGACTTCCTCATCCGGTGCGGACCAGTTGAAGTTGCCGTCCTTGTCTGCCGTGTAACCGTCAATGGACATGATTGCGGAGTAGATCAGCTGCGCCATGGGCCCATTCTGCCGGTCGAATCCTGCGGGGAACAGGCCCCGCCGGGGGTTTGCGGCCAGTAGGCGCCCGGGCCGGGTCAGAGCAGGTTGGCTGCCAGGGTCCTGGCGATGAACGTACCGTAGCGTTCGGCGGACCATCCCCGCTTGACCACCAGGGTCTCGTAGAGTTCGGCGGCCGTGGAGGTGAACATGACGTCGGCAGCCTCGGCTGTGGTGAGTCCGGGCTTGAGGAGTCCCCTGCCCACCAGCTGCCGCGCATTGTGCAGCATCCGGCGGTAGCGGGCATCGTCCACCTCACGCAGCAGGGCCGCCATGGAAGCGTCCCCGCTGGCCGCAGCGTCCCTGATGAGGAGGTAGACCGGGGCGCCGATGGGACTGATCTCCGTAGTGAACCGGCCGAACCGCTCCATCAGCCGTACCGGATCCGTTTCCGTCGTCTGGGCCAGATCAGACCTCTGCTCCGCCGGCGGACCGCCCGCACCGAGGAGGCTCTCCTCGTAGATGGCGCGGACCAGCCCGGCCTTGCTGCCGAAGTTCTTGTAGACCGACTCCGCCGAGACCCCGGCAGCGCGCGCAATCTCCGCAATGGTCGTCGCGCCAAATCCCTGTGCAAGGAACAGCTCCCTGGCGTGCGCACGGACGGTGTGCAGCGACTCCGCGGCGAGCTGCCGGCGCCGCCGTGCGTCATAACTGCGCTGTGCGGGGCGGTTGCCGGAGGCATTGACTGGGCTCTTCATGCGGTCTTAAACTCCAACCAATACAGTTCACTGTATTGAATTCAATCTAACAGGTCAAAGCCTCGCCCCGCGAGGCACCAAGGAGCATTTCCATGGACACGCCAAACGGCGTGGACCGCCTCCCCGACGGCCCTGTTCGCCGAATGTTTTCCGCGACACAGCGGCGCGACCTCGATGCCATGGTGGCCGAGTTCGCCGACGATTACGTCAATATCACCCCCAACCACCCCGCACGCAGCTTCACCGGAAGCTCACAAGTGCGGAAGAACTGGTCCGCACTGTTCGCAGGGATCCCGGACATGACCGTGACAGTGCTGGACGCGGCAACCGGCACCGGCGGGAACGTATGGGTCGAATGGGGATCGCAGGGCACCCGCCTGGACGGCAGCGCCGTCGAGCAGGCCGGCGTCGCCATCTTCAGCCTCCGCAACGACCGGATCGCGGCCGTGAGGTTTTACCTGGAGCCCGTCGAAAGGGATCCGGCGGACGTGAATGCCGCCGTCCAGGCCGTCACCGGAGCAGGAATGGAAGGAGCACGGCCATGATCCTCCTGGTCGGGGCCACGGGTGACCTCGGCGGCCGGGTGGCCCGGCTGCTGCGTGAATCAGGGCAGGCTGTCCGCTGCCTGGTCCGGCGCACCACCGACGATTCACAGCTCCGGGCGATCGGCGCGGAAGTTGTGCGCGGAGACCTCACTGAACCTGCCACGCTGCCTCCCGCATGCGAGGGCGTCGAAACGGTGATTGCCACGGCGACGGCGATAAGCCGCCGGTTGCAAGGCAGCAGCCAGGCCAGCCTGCGCGACGTTGACGAGGTGGGCATGGGCCACCTCATCGACGCTGCGGAGGCTGCCGGCGTCCGCCGCTTCGTCTATCTGTCCTTCACGGGCATCGAAACCGCTGTCGAGACACCACTGCGGCAGGCCAAGCGCGCAATGGAAAGGCGCCTGGCGGCTTCTGCCATGCAAACGGTCATCGTGCGGTCCGACGCCTTCCAGGAAATCCACTTCTCCCCCATCAGCCGCTTCGACATGGCGGCCGGCAAAGTGTCGGTTATAGGGCACGGCAACACCAAGGCGCGGTGGGTGGCGACGGATGACGTGGCGGCGCTCCTCTGCGCTCTGGCGGTGGAGCCGGATCCGCCCCGGTTGGTCGAGTTTGGCGGCCCGGAACCTGTGTCGAAGAACGAGGCCGCTGCCCTTGCCGGGAAACTGATGCACCACAAGATGAAAGTGCAGCACATGCCGCGCCCCGTCGCCCGGCTCGCGGTGAAGGCGCTCTCACACCGCAGGGATGGCCTGGCCTCAGCGCTGGGAGCGGGCCTGACCTCCGACCTGAACGTGGCCACCTGGGATGACGCGCCCCTCCGCCAGCGTGGGATCAAGCCGAAGTCCGTCAGCGACTTCCTCAAGGAGCAGGCGCAGGCATTGTCCGGCCGCTGACCCCTCACTCACGGCCGGCGCGACACCAGGGATTGCTGGCCCAGCGTCCAAAGGTTGGAGACCGTCCAGTAAACCAGGACGCCGATGGGGAAAAAGATCCCGCCCACGCCAAAGATCAACGGCAGGATATACAGGAGGATCCGCTGCTGGCGCATCAGCGGGCTGTCAGGGTCCTGCCCGGCCATGGTCCGTGCCGCCACAAGTTTCTGGGTAAGGAACTGGCAGGCAATCATCACCAGGATCATGGCGACGGCGGGCACCGCCACCGCAGTGGGGTCACCACCACCGTGCAGCAGCGAGGCGGACAGCGGAGCTCCAAAAATGCTGGAGGAATCGAACTGGACCACCTGCTCGCTGCCCAGCGCGCCAATGCCCTGGTCCTGCCGCGCGGCGCTGGAGATTCCGGACAGCACCTGGAAGAGGGCCAGGAAAAACGGCGCCTGGATCAGCAGCGGCAGGCATGCCGAGAACGGGTTGGTGCCGTGCTTCCTGTACAGGGCCATCTGTTCCTGGGCCATGGCCTGGCGCGACGCCTGGTCCGTCCTGCCCTTGTACCTGTCCTGGAGCTCCGTCAGGTCCGGCTGCAGGAGCCGCATCCGGCGCTGGGCCCGGACCTGGGCCAGGAATACCGGAACCAGAGCGGCGCGGATCACCAGCACCAGCCCGATGATGGACAGCGTCCAGGTCCAGCCGTCCCCCGGTTGCATTCCCGCCGCGCTGAGGCCGTCGTGGAAAGCCACCATGATGACGGACACCAGCCATCGGAACGGCTCCATCACCGCCGCCAGAAAGTCCACCGATTCCCCCGTCCGCAGTTGCTGCCAAGCTACTGCGGATCCCGGGTACAGGAAAGCCCCCGGGATCATTCGATCCAGGGGGCTTAGCCTGTAGCGGTGGGGAGGCTCGATCTCCCGACCTCACGATTATGAGTCGTGCGCTCTAACCAACTGAGCTACACCGCCACGAATGAGAAAAACCTGCGTCAAGCCGGTCAAACCGCCTTGACGCAGGCCCTCATTCAGAGCCCCCCACCGGAATCGATCCGGTGACCTCGTTCTTACCAAGAACGCGCTCTACCACTGAGCTAGGGGGGCAACGAGTAAATACTCTACCGGAAGATTTACGCACCAACAAATCGGCGTCCAGGCCCTCCCTGCGCCTGGAATGGCACCCATTGCCAGGACCGCCAAAGCGGCATTTTCCGCGGAATTCCGGGGCTGGAGGGGCATGGACAGCGGAGCGGCCGACGCCGGGAAGGGCCTTCCAGAGGCCCGTTGAGTACATTCCGCGGCGGGAATGTGTCCAGCCCCACATTCGGCTTCGACTAAAATGCCGATGGGCCGGCTCGAAAGCCGGCCCATCGCCATCGTCAATCCCTCAACGCGCGGAAGTGTTTACCACTTGCCCTTGCGGTTGAACTCGCGGTGGCCGCTGTCGCCGCCGCTGCGGGGCTTGCGGGAGCCGTCGCCGTGGCCGGCGAAGCGGGAATCACCGCGGTCGCTGAAGGACCGCTCTGAACGCTCGCTGTACGAACGGCCGCCGCGGTCAGCGGAGGTCCGCTCGCCGTCGTTCTTGCGGAATTCCTTCTTGAACCCGCCGTTGCCCTTGAAGTTGCCGCCGCGGTTGCCCTGGTAGGCGCCACGGTCGCCGGAGGGCTTGCGGCCGTTGTCCAGTTCGAGGTGGATCAGCTCGCCGCCGATCCGGGTGCGGGACAGGGCGCGCAGCTGCTCGGGGCTCAAGTCCGCGGGCAGCTCCACCAGGGAGTGGTCCGAACGGATGTCGATGCCGCCGATCTGCGCGGAGGAGATGCCGCCCTCGTTGGCGATGGCGCCCACAATCGAGCCGGGCATGACCCGCTGGCGGCGGCCCACCGCGATGCGGTAGGTGGCGTTGCCCTCGGTCAGTGCACGGGTCGGCCCGCGCGAACCGAACCCGTCCTTGGAGCGTTCGCGCTTCTGGAACTCGGGTGCGGCGGGCAGTTCCTTGACCAGCAGCGGCTGCCCGCCCTGGGCCATGACGGCCAGTGCCGCAGCGATTTCTGCTGCCGGCACCTTGTGCTCCTCCTCGTAGGAGGCGATCAGGTCGCGGAACATCGAGACGTCCTCGGATTCGAGGGTCTCGGTGATGCGCTCGGCGAACTTGCCAAGGCGCAGCGTGTTTACGGTCTCGGCGGTCGGCAGGTGCATCTGCTCCACCGGCTGGCGGGTGGCCTTTTCGATGGCGCGCAGCAGGTACTTCTCCCGCGGCGTCATGAACAGGATCGCGTCACCGTTGCGGCCCGCGCGGCCGGTACGGCCGATCCGGTGCACGTAGGACTCGGTGTCGTGCGGGATGTCGTAGTTGACCACGTGGCTGATGCGCTCCACGTCCAGGCCGCGGGCAGCAACGTCGGTGGCCACCAGGATGTCGATGCGGCCTTCCTTCAGCGCGTCAACAGTGCGTTCACGCTGCTGCTGCGGGATGTCGCCGTTGATGGCGGCAGCCTGGAAGCCGCGGGACTTCAGCTTGTCAGCCAGGTCCTCAGTGGCCATCTTGGTGCGCACGAAGGCGATGACGCCGTCGAACTCCTCCACCTCAAGGATGCGGGTCAGCGCGTCCAGCTTGTGCGGGCCCATGACCTGCAGGTAGCGCTGGCGGATGTTGGTGCCCGTGGAGGTCTTGGTCTTGACCGAGATCTCGGCGGGATCGTTCAGGTACTGCTTGGACATCCGGCGGATCTGGCTGGGCATGGTGGCCGAGAACAGGGCAACCTGGCGGTCCTCGGGGGTCTGCTGGAAGATCTGCTCCACGTCTTCGGCGAAGCCCATGCGCAGCATCTCGTCGGCCTCGTCCAGCACCAGGTACTGCAGTTCGGACAGGTCCAGGGAACCCTTGGAGATGTGGTCGATCACGCGGCCGGGGGTACCCACAACCACCTGGGCGCCGCGGCGCAGGCCGGCCAGCTGGGGACCATAGGCGGAGCCGCCGTAGACGGGCAGCACGGTGAAGTCATCGATGTGCTTGGCGTAGGAGGTGAAGGCCTCGGCAACCTGGAGGGCCAGCTCGCGGGTGGGGGCCAGGACCAGGGCCTGGGTCTTGCGGGACGGGCCGTTGAGGTCGTGGAGCTCTGCCAGGCGGGACAGTGCCGGCACTGCGAATGCTGCAGTCTTGCCGGTACCGGTCTGCGCCAGGCCCACCACGTCGCGGCCTTCAAGCAGCAGCGGGATGGTGGCTGCCTGGATGGGGGACGGCTTTTCGTACCCGACATCCTGCAGGGCGGCCAGGACGCGGCCATCGATGCCGAGGTCGGCGAACTTGACGGTGTTTTCGTCAGCGTCGGCGGCGGGGGCGTCCGTTGCGGGAGCCTCGGCGGCGGGAGCGGCTACGGGAGCCTCAGCGGCAGCCACGGGGGCATCCTCGACAACAGCAGTGGTTTCGTTCTGATTTTCGGGCATAGAGAGATATTCCTCATCCATAGGGGGCCAGGCGGCACTACCCGAGGTGAGCGGAGCCGCAGTACACGTGCCGATGATGCCGGGCAAACGTTGACCGGCCGGTCACAGAAGTCCGGCGCTTTCGCAATCCCGTGGCAGGACTTCGCGCTGCATCTCTTGGCTGCTATCCCAGCAGTCTGTACAGCGTTTTCTTTAGCCGGCTCTCCCTATGAAAATGCCCGCATCGCTTGCGCGGGCCCCAACACTTGCCAGTCCTGCCTCAAGAATTGGGCAGGAAAAAGGGATTTCCGGAGTGGGGGATGTTTCAAGTGTAGGGCACGGACGCCGCGGACCGGAAATTGAACAGCCGACGACGACGGGTGAGCTTGCGCACACAGCCCGCCGCATGGCCGTGGGGCCGGGCGGTGCTACCGTCCCAGCCGCCGCAGCAGTGCCTCAAACTTGGTGTGGTACTCGTCCTGGAGCCGGATCTCGCCGTCGGCCTCTGCTCCGCGGAGGGCTGCAATGATGCCCGCGTCCGGCTCACTGAACCACTGGCCAATGGTGACGCCGTGGCGCGGGACGAACGTGCGCTCGATGGTGTCGCCAGCCTGGATGCTGCCGGTGCGGAGGACGCGCAGGTAGGTCCCCACCCGTCCTTCGTCGGTGAAGCGCTTCACCCACTGTGGTTCCTTCATGCGCCGCTGGAACGTGGCGCAGGGCGTGCGCGGGGAGGTGACTTCCAGTTCGACGCCGGAGCCCACCATCCAGCGCTCCCCGATGACCGCGTGGGTGGCCTCGATGCCGGACACCCGCAAATTCTCGCCGAAGAAGCCCGGGGGTACCTCCCGCCCCAGGGCCTCGGCCCAGTAGTCGGCGTCGGCCTGGGAATAGGCGTAGACGGCTTGGTCCTCCCCGCCGTGGTGGGCCCTGTTGGCCTGGATATCCCCGCGCAGGCCCAGCTTGTGCACCTTGACCGGACCATTCGCTGGGCGCTTGTCGATGGCCGTGACGCCCACGCTGCCCGCATCCCCCAGGAGTTGGTGGACGCGGCAGACGGCAAGGACAGAACCTGATTCCATGGCATCAGTCTAGGGTTTCCGCGGGACGCGCCTGCAGGTCCGAACCATGGGCACTTCTCCCCCGTTGCCGCAGTGCGTTCCTGCTCGCAGGCGGCACCGGCAGGGACTACGCTGATTCGAGACGTGCATTGGGGGTGCAGTGCTGTGCCCACATCGCGTGACGAATTTGAGGGGGACGCCGTGGACTCGAACCAGAAAGACCCAAAAGAGGAGCCGGAGACCGGGCCTGCACCTGACGGAAGCACTGGCGCCGGCAGCACCGCCAAGCCACCGCCCTGGCAGGTCCCCAAGCCGGACCTGCGTCCCGAACTGCTCAACGAACCCGTCACCCCCGTGGATCCGTTTGCACGCGAGCGGGAGAAGCAGCTCGACCAGGCCGCTGCCCGCAAGAAGCGCTCGCAGCGGCGCACCGTGGTGGTGGGCCTCGGTGTGACCGCGCTCCTGGCCGGCACCATCACGGCGGTGGTGGCCAGCAATGAGGATGACCCCGAGTACGCACAGGTCTGTTTCAACGACGAAACCGGCGAGCGCGTGGCGGACACCAACTGCGACAGTTCCGCCGGCCGCGGTGGCGGCATCTACGCCTGGTACTTCTACTCCCGCGGGGCGAGCGTTCCGCCCATCGGCCAGAACAGGTCCACCGCACCCAACTTCACGCGCAGCATCCCCACTGGCGCCAAGGCATCCACGGGTTACAGCAGCAAGGGCGGCACGGTCAGCCGTGGCGGGTTCGGTTCAAGCGCCAAGAGCGGTTCAAGCGGCGGCGGCGGCAAGGTCTCGGGAGGCTGAGGGATGAAACGGTTGTTGTCTGAGCCCCGGCCGGGCTGGAAGCAGAAGATCGAAGAGCAGGGCTTGGTCTTTTCCACCACCACCATGGATGACGGGCGCAGGATCGAGTACTGGAACGAATCGGCGTACTACGAGTTCACCATGGACGAGGTGGAAACCCTCGAGCTCGCCGCCGAGGACATGCACCGGATGTGCCTGGAGGCGGCGAAGTTCCTGGCCACCGGCGCCATGGGCAGCATCGGCATCGGACCCCAGGCCCTGGAGCTGGCAGCGGAATCCCTGCAGGCCGGCGACGTGGACGTGTACGGCCGGTTCGACTTCATCTACGACGGCCAGGGCGGTCCCGCCAAGATGCTCGAATACAACGCGGACACCCCCACCGGGCTCATCGAGGCCGCTGTGGCCCAATGGTTCTGGCTGCAGGACGTCCACCCGGAAAAGGACCAGTGGAACGGCATCCACGAGGCCCTGATCCGGCAGTGGAAGAAGTTCCAGTACCGCACGGGAATGAGCACGCTGCACGTGGCCCATTCGGAGGTTGAGGAATCCGGGGAGGACTGGATGACCGCCGCCTACATGCGCGACGTCGCCAGCCAGGCCGGATGGACCACCATCGGCATCAACATGTCCGATATCGGGTGGGACCCCAACCTGAACCGCTTCGTGGACCTGGACAACTTCATGATCAGCACCATCTTCAAGCTCTACCCCTGGGAGCTGATGATGAAGGAGGAGTTCGGCCCCCGCCTCCTGGAACGGTCCCACAACCCCCGCTGGGTTGAACCGGCCTGGAAAATGCTGCTCTCCAACAAGGCCCTGCTCGCCGCACTGTGGCACCTCTACCCCAACCATCCCAACCTGCTGCCGGCGTACCTCACGGACCCGGGGCCGCTGAAGGAATGGGTGGCCAAGCCCCTGCATGGCCGTGAGGGCGACAACATCCGCATCCACGCGGACGGCCTCAAGCTGGAGCAGCCCGGCGGGTACGGCCGGGAGGGCTGGTGCTACCAGCAGTACCACCCGCTGCCGGACTTCGACGGCAACCGTCCGGTCCTGGGCCTGTGGGTGGTGGACGGCGAGTCCGTGGGCTGCGGCATCCGCGAATCGGACGGGCCGGTCACGGACTACTTCTGCCGCTTTGTGCCCAACACCATTGACGCGCCGGCGCCGCTTTCGGCGGTGGCTGACTCCACCAAGGCAGGAATCACCTTATGAGCACGGACATTTCGACGGCGGGAAGCCAGGGCCGCGGGGCCGGCACCCCGGTGCCGGCCAAGGGTCTGCGGGCCGGGATCCTGGACCTGGGCGACTCCGTGATGCTGGGGCTGGCCTCTACCGCCCCGGTGTACTCGCTCGCTGCCACCCTGGGCCTGATTGTTGCCGTCAACGGCAACTACACTCCCCTGATCCTGCTGCTGGGCTTCATCCCCGTCCTCTTCATCGCCTACGCCTTCCGCGAGCTCAACAGCGCCATTCCTGACTGCGGCACCACGTTCACCTGGTCCCGGCAGGCCTTCGGCCCCTGGGCCGGCTGGCTGGGCGGCTGGGGCGTGGCGCTGGCCGGGATCGTGGTCCTGGCCAACCTGGCGCAGGTGGCGGGCCAGTACCTGTGGCTGCTGATGGGCGACGGGTCACTGGCACAGAACAAGCTGCTGGTCACCGGAACCGGCCTGCTGTTCATCGTGCTGATGACCCTGGTGAACTACCGCGGGATCAGGCTGGGCGAGCACGTCCAGCGCGTCCTCACGTATGTCCAGTACATTGCGCTGGGCATCTTTGCGCTGGCCATCGTCATGCGGATCGTCGGCGGGGCGCCCGAGGGCCAGGCCTTCGACTTCGAATGGTTCAATCCGGTGGGCGCTTTTGCCGACCCCGGCGCCGTGGTGCACGGCGCCCTCCTTGCCCTGTTCATCTACTGGGGCTGGGACACCTGCCTGGCGGTCAATGAGGAAACCGAGGACCCGTCCAAGACGCCGGGCCGGGGCGCGGTCATCTCCGCTTTCGTGCTGGTGGCCATCTACGTTTCGGTGGCGCTGCTGGTGATGATGTACGCCACCGTGGGGTCCGAGGGCATCGGCCTGGGCAATGAGGCCAACCAGGACGACGTGTTCCTGGCCATGAAGGATGTGGTCCTGGGGCCGTGGGGCTGGCTGATCGTCGTCGCGGTCCTCGCCTCCGTCCTGTCCTCCACGCAGACCACCATCCTGCCGACCGCCCGCGGCACCCTGTCCATGGGCGTGCACGGCGCCCTGCCGGCGAAGTTCGGCGAGGTGCACCCGCGCAACCAGACCCCTGGTTTTTCCACCAAGGTGATGGGTGCCGCCGCGGCCGCCTACTACGTGGCCATGAGCTTCCTCAGTGAAAATCTGCTGGCGGACTCCATCAGCGCCATCAGCCTTTTTATCGCGTTCTACTACGCCCTGACCGGCTTCGCCTGCTTCTGGTACTTTCGCGGAACGCTCAGGGACTCGGCCCGCAACCTCTGGTTCCGCGGCATCCTCCCGCTCGCGGGCGCGCTGCTGCTGACCTCCGCGTTCTTCATCTCGGCCGTCCAGATGTGGGACCCGGCGTACGGCGATACCCGGATCTTCGGCGTCGGCGGTGCCTTCGTGAGCGGTGTGGTGCTGCTGGCGCTCGGCGTGGCGCTCGCCGCCGTCTGCCGGTTCCTGCCCGCCACCCGCGGCTACTTCCTGGTAAAGAAATAACGGGTAAAAAATGACTGCTGAAGAGATGCCCCGTGAAGAGACGCGCGGTGAAGAACGTGAAGCCGTGACCGCGGGCCCGTCCGACATCCTGGACCTCGACTCCCTGCTGTCCGCGGAGGAACTGGAGCTCCGGCAGAAAGTCCGCGACTTCACCCACCAGCGGATCAAGCCGGAGATCGCCCGCTGGTACGAGGACGCCGTCTTCCCCCTGGAGCTGGCGGCGGAACTGGGTGAGCTGGGCGTCCTGGGGATGCACCTGGAGGGCTACGGCTGCCCGGGCCGGTCCGCCGTCGAGTACGGCCTGGCAGCCATGGAACTGGAAGCCGGGGACTCAGGAATGCGCACGTTCTTGTCCGTCCAGGGTTCGCTGGCCATGACCGCCATCCACACCTGGGGCTCCGAGGAGCAGAAGCAGGAGTGGCTGCCCCGGATGGCCGCCGGCGAGGTCATCGGGTGCTTCGCCCTGACGGAGCCCACGGCAGGCTCGGACCCCGCCTCCATGGCCACCTCCGCGGTCCGGGACGGCAGCGGGGACGACGCCGGCTGGGTGCTCAACGGCACCAAGCGCTGGATCGGACTGGCCTCCGTGGCCGGCGTCATGGTGGTGTGGGCCATGACGGACGACGGCGTGCACGGCTTCCTGGTGCCCGCCGGCACGCCCGGCGTGATGGCCACGCCCATCCGGCAGAAGCTGTCCATGCGCGCCTCCATCCAGTGCGACGTGGTGTTCGACGACGTCCGGCTGGGTCCCGAGGCCCTGCTCCCGGCTGCGCGCGGGCTCCGGGGCCCGTTCACCTGCCTTAACGAGGCCCGGTACGGGATCGCATGGGGTGCCATGGGCGCCGCCCGTGATTCGTACGAGGCAGCGCTGGAATACTCGCTGGGACGGCTGCAGTTCGGCAAGCCGCTGGCGGGCTACCAGCTCACGCAGCAGAAGCTGGTGGACATGCTGGTGGAGATCCAGAAGGGCACCCTGCTGGCGCTGCACCTGGGCCGCCTCAAGGACGCGGGGACTATCCGGCCCGAGCAGATCTCGCTGGGCAAGCTGAACAACGTCCGCGAGGCCATCAGGATCGCCCGCGAGGCCCGCTCCATCCTGGGCGGCAACGGCATCACCACCGACTACTCACCGCTGCGGCACGCCGCGAACCTGGAATCAGTGCGGACCTACGAGGGTACCGACGAGGTGCACACCCTGGTCCTGGGCCGACACGTCACGGGCCTCGACGCCTTCCACTGACCCCTCCCCCAACTGGGTAGCGCGAAGTGCCGTTTTGACTCCTCAAAACGGCACTTCGCGCTACCCAGCTGGGGTGGTCAGGCGGAGAAGCCGCCGTCTGACTTGATCAGCTGACCGGAGACCCAGCGTCCGGCCGGTGAGAGCAGGAAGGCCACGGTCCCGGCAACGTCCGCCGGGGTGCCCAGGCGGCCGCCCGGCTGCTGCGCCGTGAGCTCTTCACGCACTTCCTGGGTCATCCAGCCGGTGTCCACGGGACCGGGGTTCAGGACGTTCGCGGAGATGCCCTGTGGTCCCAGCTCGCGGGCTGCGGCAATCACGATCCTGTCCAGGGCGCCCTTGGAGGCGCCGTAGGGAAGGTTGAACGCTGTGTGGTCGCTGGTCAGCGCAACGATCGCGCCGCCGTCGTCCGTTGCCTGCCGCGCGAAGGCGGCAATCAGCTGCCAGCTGGCGCGGGTGTTGACCGCAAAATGCCGGTCGAAGGATTCAATGGTGGTGTCCAGCACGCCGGAATCCACCGACTCGGCATGGCTGAGCACCAGGCCCTGCAGCGGACCGGCCAACTGGGCGGCCTCCGCCACGAGCCGGTCCGGGACCCCGGGATCCTGCAGGTCGGCCGACAGGACGTGGACCTGGGCGCCGATGGCTTCCAGCTCCGCGGTCAGGCGGACCACGTCTTCGGGTTCGCTCCCCCACGGCATGCGGGCGTCGTAGTCGGCCCAGTAGGACAGGACCAGGTCCCAGCCGTCCGCCGCGAGCTGGCGGGCAATTCCCGCGCCGATGCCGACCAGCCGGCCCACACCGGTGACCAGGGCAACAGGGCGGGCTGGGGCGGCTGCGAGGGGTTCCATCCGACCAGCCTAGCGGCGCCGCGTTTCAGGCCGCTGCGGGCTCCGCTTCCCGCGCGGTGTGGTGCCGGCGGATGGTGGCGCTGATGACGGCGGCGATGGTGCACATCGCGGCCGCGCCGAACCAGGCGTAGGTGTAGTGGCCGGTCGCGTCCCGGAGGGCCCCGGCGGCGATGGCGGCTGCTGCGGCGCCCAACTGGTGCGCTGCAAAGACCCATCCGAAGACCACGCTGCCGTCAGCTCCGAACGTTTCGCGGCAGATGGCTGCCGTGGGTGGAACGGTGGCCACCCAGTCCAGGCCGTAGATCACTACGAACACGATCATGCTCGGCTGGACCTCGGCGTTCAGCAGCAGCGGAAGCACCAGCAGGCCGATCCCGCGGAACTGGTAGTAGACGGCCAGCAGGACGCGGGGGTTGAACCGGTCCGTCAGCCAGCCCGAGGCGATGGTCCCGATGATGTCAAAGATCCCGACGACGGCCAGCAGGCCCGCGGCAGTGGTTTCAGACATTCCGTGGTCGTGCGCGGAGGGGATGAAGTGGGTGCCGATCAGGCCGTTGGTGGTGGCGCCGCAGATGGCGAACCCCGCCGCGAGGGCCCAGAAGGTCCTGACCTTGCTGGCGCGCCGCAGCACCTGGAGGGCGCGGACGGCAGCGTTGGTGCGGGGTCCGCTGTCCTGGACCGGTGCAGCCTCTTGAGCCTCGCCGTCGACCGGCACAGCACCATATGGCAGCACCCCGACGTCGGCAGGCGAGTTCTTGAGGAACTTCAGCACCAGCGGGACCACGGCCAGGGCGCCGGCAGCGATGAGCAGGGAGGCCTGCCGCCAGCCGGGGTCCTGCGCGAGCATGGCGATGAATGGCAGGAAGACCAGCTGGCCGGCCGCACTGCCGGCAGTGAGGATGCCAATCACCAGTCCGCGGCTCTTGGTGAACCACGTGTTGGCGATAGTGGCGGCGAAGACGAGGGCCATGGAGCCGGTGCCAAGGCCGATGAGCAGGCCCCATGTCAGCAGGATCTGCCAGGACTGGTTCACCAGCACCGTCAGGGCGCTGCCCATGCCGATCAGGACCAGGGCCGTTGCCGTCACGGCCCTGATGCCGAACCGTTCCATCAGGGCTGCGGCGAACGGGGCGGTCAGGCCGAAGAGGACCAGGTTGATGCTGACTGCCGCCGACAGGACCGTGGTGGACCAGCCGAACTCCTGCTGGAGCGGGACCATCAGGACGCCGGGGGCAGCCCGGAAACCGGCGGCCCCCACCAGGGCAAGGAAGGCGACGGCGGCGACGATCCAGGCGGGGTGGAAGCGGCGGCGCTGTCCGCGCGGGGTCTGCATCGTTGACGTGTCCGCCGCTTCCCCGGGCAGGGCGCTCACGCGGCCGTTCCTTTCCCGGAGGCGGTGGACAGCCGGATGGGCTGTTCGGACCGGGCGCGGCTGTGCCAGCTGGTGTTCGCCGCGGTGAGCCGTTCCCCGCATTCGGTGCAGGTGTCCGCCGAACTGGTGGCTTTTCCGCAGCCGGAATGGATGACGTAGAGATGCGCCTGGTCCGAGGGCGCCGGCAAGTGCTTCTCCGCCCAGATGGTCACCGCGTTCAGGACCGGGAGGGCGTCTTCACCTTTGGGCGTGAGGACGTACTCCTGGCGGGTGCGGCCGCCGTCGTCGTACGACCTTTTCTCCAGCAGCCCGGACTCAACCAGGCCTGCCAGCCGCTTGGTGAGGACCGAGTCCGCCACCTCCAGCCGGCTCCTCATGGCGTCGAAGCGCCCGTTGCCGAAGAAGACCTCGCGCAGGACCAGGATGGACCAGGGGTCACCCAAGATGTCCAGGCCGCGGGCCATGCTGCAGGTGCGTTGGGACCAGTCGGATCTAAGAGGCATACCGGAACACTAGTTGACTTTCTTCAAGAAAGCCAGATATTCGGCTGCCGTTACGGGATGTGGGAGAACGCCTGGTCCAGGTCTGCGATCAGGTCTTCCTTGTCCTCGATGCCGCAGGACAGGCGCAGCAGGTTCACCGGGACGGCCAGCTCGGTGCCCTTGACGGACGCGTGGGTCATCTCGGACGGGTAGTTCATCAGTGACTCGATCCCGCCAAGCGACTCCGCCAAGGTGAACACGGAGGTGGACTCGGCCACCTTGCGGGCAGCGGCTTCACCGCCCTTGAACTGGACGGAGACCATGCCGCCGAACTTGCGCATCTGCTTTTTGGCGAGCTCGTGGCCCGGGTGGTCCGGCAGGCCCGGGTACAGGACGGCCTCAACCTCGGGGCGCTCCAGCAGCCACTCGGCCACGGCCTGGCCGTTCTCGCTATGCCGGTCCATCCGGACGCCGAGCGTCTTCAGGCCGCGGGTCGTCAGGAAGGCGTCCATGGGGCCCGACACGGCCCCCACCGCGAACTGGACGAAGCCGATCTTCTCCGCCAGTTCCTCGTCCTTGACCACGACGGCGCCACCCACCACGTCGGAGTGGCCGCCAATGTACTTGGTGGTGGAATGGACCACCACGTCGGCACCCAAAGCGAGCGGGTTCTGCAGGTAGGGCGAGGCGAAGGTGTTGTCGACCACCAGGAGGGCCCCGGCGTCGTGCGCAATGTCGGCGAGCGCCACGATGTCGGTGATCTTCATCAGCGGGTTGGACGGCGTCTCCACCCAGACGAACCGGGTCTTGTGCGCAGCCACTGCGCGGCGGACCCTGTCCAGGTTGGCCATGTCCACCGGGGTGTTGCCGATCCCCCAGTCACCCAGGACACGGCTGATGAGCCGGTAGGTGCCGCCGTAGGCGTCGTTGCCCAGCACGATGTGGTCCCCGGGGCGGGTCAGTGCGCGGATCAGGGCGTCCTCCGCGGCGAGCCCGGAGCTGAAGCTGTAGGCGTGCGTGCCAAGTTCCAGTGCCGCGAGCTGTTCCTGGAGCGCGTCCCGGGTCGGGTTGCCGCCGCGCCCGTACTCATAGCCGCTGCGCAGGCCGCCGATGCCGTCCTGCGCGTAGGTGGAGCTGAAGTGCAGCGGCGGGACCACTGCTCCCGTGCGGGGCTCGAAGGCCTGGCCGGCGTGGACGGCGCGGGTGTTGAAACCCTGGTTTTCAGAGGCAGTCATGATGCTCCTTTTGGGTGACGCAGATCAGTTGCTGAGGTAGGCCAGCAGGTCGTGCCTTGTGAGGATGCCCACCGGCGCGCCCACGAACGTGACCATCAGGGTGTCCGTGTCAGAGAGCAGTTCCCTGGCAGCGGAGATGGTTTCCAGTGAGCCGATCACGGGCAGCTTGGGGCCCATGTGTTCGGAGATCTTGTCCGTCAGCTTCGCTTCGCCGCGGAACAGTTTGGCGGTCAGGGTGCGTTCGTCCACGGCGCCGAGGACCTCGCCCATGACCACCGGCGGTTCCTGCGAGAGGACCGGGATGTGGCTGACGCCGAACTCGTTCATGATGTTGATGACGTCGCGGACCGATTCGTTGGGGTGGATGTGCACCAGGTCCGGCAACTCGCCGTTCTTGGATTTGATGACTTCCCCCACGGAGGTTTCCTCGCCGCCGGAGAGGAACCCATAGGAGCGCATCCACTGGTCGTTGAAGATTTTGGCCAGGTAGCCGCGGCCGGAGTCGGGCAGGATGACCACGACGACGGCGCTCTCCGGCAGGTCCCTGGCCGCCTGGAGCGCGGCTACTACGGCCATGCCGGAGGAACCGCCCACCAGCAGGCCCTCCTCCCGCGCCAGGCGCCGGGTCATGGCAAACGAGTCGGCATCGGAGACGGCGATGACGTCGTCCGGGATGGTCTTGTCGTAGTTCGCCGGCCACATGTCCTCGCCGACGCCCTCCACGAAATACGGGCGCCCGGTGCCGCCTGAGTAGACCGAGCCTTCGGGGTCCGCGCCGATGATCCGGACCACGCCGCCGTCGGACTCCGGCCTGTCAGCCGACACCTCCTTGAGGTACCGGCCTGTGCCGGTGATGGTGCCGCCCGTGCCGGCGCCGATGACGCAGTGGGTGACCTTGCCGTCGGTGTCCCGCCAGATCTCCGGACCGGTGGTCTTGTAGTGGCTGCCGGGGGCGGCAGGGTTGGAGAACTGGTCCGGCTTGAAGGCGCCCGGGGTCTCGCGGGTAATCCGGTCCGAGACGCCGTAGTAGCTCTGCGGGCTGTCCGGCGGCACGGAGGTGGGCGTGACCACCACTTCCGCGCCGTAGGCCTGGAGCACGGCACGCTTGTCCTCGCCCACCTTGTCCGGGACCACGAAGACGCACTTGTAGCCCTTCTGCTGCGCCACCAGGGCAAGGCCCACCCCGGTGTTGCCTGAAGTCGGCTCCACGATGGTGCCCCCGGGCTTCAGTTTGCCCTCGCGTTCGGCGTCCTCGATCATCTGCGCCGCGATGCGGTCCTTGATGGACCCGCCGGGGTTCAGGTACTCCAGTTTGACCAGGACGGTGGCCTTGATGCCCTCAGTCACGTGGTTGAGTTTGATGAGCGGGGTGTTGCCGATGAGGTCCAGGATGGACTGGGCGTACTTCATAGGTACAAAGCTACCGCTTCCTGCGCTGCCTCCCCCGCCCGGGGTGCGAGGATAGCCCAGTGAAGCAGTTCGCATGGCTGAGAGCCGCCCGAAGTTACCTGCTGCCCGGTGCGACCCTGGCAGCAGGCATGGCCACCCTGGCATTGGGTGCCCTTCCCCTTCCTGCGTTCGCGGAACTGGCCTCCCGCACCATTCCCATCCTGGCCTTCGTGCTGGCCATGTCCCTGGTCACCGAACTGGTGGACGAGGCAGGGCTGTTCCGGGTGGTGACGGACCGCCTGGCCGCCCTGGGCCGGGGCCGCGTCTTCCTGCTGTGGCTCCTGGTGGTGGCAGTGGCTACGGTGTCCACGGTGTTCCTGTCCCTGGACACGACGGCGGTGCTGGTCACACCCGTGGTGGTCCTGCTTGCCGTCCACGCCCGGATTCCGCCGCTGCCGTTCGCGTTGACCAGCATCTGGCTGGCCAATACCGCGTCCCTGCTGCTGCCGGTGTCCAACCTGACCAACCTCCTGGCGCAGGACCGGCTGGGCCTGAGCCCTTGGCGCTTCGCCGGGCTGGTGTGGGCCCCGGCCCTGGTTGGCCTGCTGGTCCCCCTTGCCCTGCTGTGGCTGGCGTTCCGGCGGGACCTGCGCGGAACGTACGGACCGCAACCTCCGCGTCCTGTCCGCGACCGGACCCTGCTGAAAGCCGCCGGGATCACGCTGGTGGTCCTGCTGCCGGCGCTGGTGTCCGGACTGCCGGTCCAGTACCCGGCACTGGCCGCCGCCGCCGTCCTGGTGGCGGTCTTCCTCCGGCGCCGGCCCTCTGCTCTGCGGTGGTCCATGGTGCCCTGGCGGCCGCTGATGCTGACGGTGGGGCTGTTCATGCTGATGGAGGCCCTGCACACGCACGGTCTCACCACCCTGCTGGCGGGTGTGGCCGGGACCGGGGACAGCCTGCCTGCCCTCCTGCAGCTGGCCGGCCTCGGCGCCGGCGCGGCCAATGCTGCCAACAACCTCCCCGCCTACCTGGCGCTGGAGCCGGTAACCGGTTCCCCGGCACGGCTCGCAGCACTCCTCATCGGGGTGAACCTCGGCCCGCTGGTGACCCCGTGGGCCTCGCTGGCCACGCTGCTGTGGCACGAACGGCTCCGGGTGCTGAACGTGCCCATCAGGTGGGGCGGGTTCGCAGCGGCGGGGCTGGTGGCGGCGGCCCTGACCGTGCCGCTGGCCGTCCTGGCTCTGTGGGCAGTGTCCGGGATGCCCTGAGCAACGGCACGCCTTACCCCACGAACATCAGCCAGAGGATTACGGCAGGGAGGAACGCCTGGCCAATGCCGCTGATCCACAGCCGGGGTTCACTGATGATCAGCACGACGCCGAGGATGGCGTGGGCAATGGACATCATGGCCACGATGGTCCGGCCCACCGTGACCTGGCCGGCATTGGCGAGGACCACCCCGGATATCCCGAACAAACCCCAGACGATGTTGTAGAACCCCACGTTGATGGTCCAAAGGCGCACCGCGGAAGTATCTTCCGGCCTGATCAGGAAGATGGGATGGAGGCGCTGGTCCGTGTACCGGAAAGCTTCCAGCAGGCCCACAGTGATAAGGGTTATCCCGGTGATGACTGCAAGCACCTGGATGACCGTACTCATGGGCGCGTCCTGCTGCCCCGGTGCAGGCGCATGCTATGCGCCGGCGGTCCCGGCGGGGAGGTTCTCCCAGAGGCCCATGACGTTGCCTTCGGAGTCCTTGAAGTAGGCCGTGTACCCCATGCCGGGAACTTCGTTTTTGGGTATGAGCACGGAACCGCCGGATTCCTCTACGGACTTCAGGGTTGAGTTGATATCCGGCACATCGATGGTGATGACCGGGCTGGTTATCTGTCCTTCGCGGGCCATCATCCCGCCGTTGATGGCCCCTGGAGTTGTTGATTGCCCGGCGTCGTCCATGTCCGTGGTGATGACCATGTTGTAGTCCATGCCGGGCACCGGTTTGATCCGCCAGCCCAGGGCGTCCCGGTAGAATTTCCTGGCCCGTTCCTGGTCGTCCGCCGGGATCTCGAAATGCACTACGCCGCCCATGGTTGCCCTCCGTGTTCCTGTGCTTGTCTGCTGGTTGGGTGCCTTGCCGCGCAGGCGCCCGGGTGCCACACGCGGCGATCCTAATCCGGGGCCGCAGTGCGCGTAAGGGCCGATGGTCCCGCCGCTGTCAGTGGTCCGTGGGACGATTGAAGGCATGACGATCGCAGAGGCACCTCCCCGGCTGGCAGCCGCGGCGGACGTGTCCCTGCGGTGGTATCCGGAGGCCCCCTACAGTCTTTCCCGGACCATTGGCCCGCTCCTGCGCGGCAACAGCGATCCCTCCTTCTGCGTGCAGGGGGACGTCGTCTGGAATGCCTTTACGACGCCGGACGGTGCGGCCACCATGCGGCTCGCCCCCTCGGGTGGCGGCGATGTGGGCGCGCCGTTGGTGGATATCCAGGCGTGGGGCCCCGGCGCCGCAGCTGCCGTGCAGTCGGCGCCCCGCCTGTTGGGAGCCGACGACGACTGGCAGGGTTTCGATGAACCGGCCTTCCATGCCACGCTGCCGCGCATGGTGCGGGAGGCCCGGCGCCGCAGCCTGGCGGTCCGGCTGCCTTCAAGCGGCCGCATGGTGGACCAGCTGGTGCCGATCATCCTGGAGCAGAAGGTGACGGTGATCGAGGCGCGGCGTGCCTACCGCTACCTGGTGCACCGCTACGGAACTCCGGCGCCCCTGGCAGGGACGTCCACGCCGGGCGGTTTGCTCGTGGCACCGACGGCCTCCCAGTGGCTGCAGGTTCCCAGCTGGGAGTGGCACAAGGCCGGAGTGGGACCCCAGCGCTCCGCCACCGTCATGCGCGCCCTGCGCTCCGCCGCCGCGCTTGAACGCCTCGCGGCGCTCCCCGCGCTGGAGGCAGCGGAGAAGATGCAGGCCATCCCGGGGATTGGGGTGTGGACCGCGGCCGAGGTGGTGCAGCGCACCCACGGCTGCCCGGACTCGATCTCGGTGGGCGACTACCACCTCGCGGCCTACGTGGGGGCCGCACTGACCGGACGCCGGACCGACGACGCCGGGATGCTCCGCCTGCTGGAGCCCTGGCGGGGGCACCGCCAGCGCGTGGTCAGGATGATCCAGGCCACCGGCTTCCGCAAACCCACCTTTGGCCCGCGGATGACCATCCAGGACCACCGGGGGCACTGACCTGCACGGCACTTCCGGCCGCCTGGAAACGCTTGATCTCCGTGCCAGAGGGTACGGAGCCGGTATGGGGTGCCCCGCGGGGTGCCACACCCGTCCGGCTGGACGGCACCAGGCTGGCAGGCAACGTCGACCGAAAGGATCCCATGAGCTCCGAAACAGGCAGCACCAACCCAAACGCCGAGGCTGTGCCCGGGACGTCCCAGGATCCCGCGGTCCTGGATCCGGACGCCCAAGACCCGGACGCGGAGCAGAAGCTCAAGCTGCAGCTGGCCATCTTCGACGTGTCGCGCGACGCCGGAGGCAGGAGCCTCGAGGAAATCCGGGACATGCTGCATACAGCCTTTGCCGCGCGCGGCGTCGCCCCGCCTCCCGGCACCTGGGTGGAGTCCGTGGCGTCGTCGGCGTTTTACGGTGAGCCCTACATCATCGACTACCCCACGGCCATCGCCGCGGACAACCTGGAACCGGCCCCGAACCCGGAGGTCCGCGAGCGGCTCGCCGCCCGGCGGGAACTGCGCGAGGTGCAGCTCCCACCCGGAATCTTCCCCTCCCAGGAGGAGTGGAATATCCCGGCCAACGAAGTCACCAGCGCGGACCGGGGACGCGGCGGGCGAGGTGCCCTCCGAGCCCTGACGGCACCTGAAGGCCCCTCCCGGCAACTCTTGGCAGCGGTAGGGCTGGCAGGAGTCGTGCTGGCTGCCCTTGCGGTTATCCAGGTATCACGCCGCACCTCCAGGGGCTCCTTGGAGGGCTAGGGCAGTTCTCCCCATCCCGCCTTTGTCCGCCGTCCCATAGGCTGTGTTGGAGGCTGGGACTGATTTGGGGGAAAGACGTGGCAGTAATTCAAAGGGCCCGCGAGGCCTGCACTGCGGTGGTGCGGTGATGGCCGCTCCTGCCATCGTGCACCGGCTGCCCATTGTCCCGGTCCTGGTGCTGGGCCTGGCGGCGTGTGCGCCGGCCACGTCAGTGGAGGTGCCAACTGCCAGCACAGAGGCGGCAAGCGCGGCTTCGGGCTGCACCATCAAGATCACCTCGATCTGCGACGGCGAAGTCCGCTTCGATCTGGTGCAGCAGCCCGATGGAAAATCCTGAGGCCGGCTGGCTCATGGCGCGAAATTCGGAGGCGTGGGGCTGGCTCCTTGTCCTGGCAGCCCTGTCCTCGGCCCTGCCCCTCGCTGGTTGTGCCCAGACCGAAACAACGGTTGATTCGAAGCCGCAGGCAGTAGCCACGAAAGGTCAAGGGCGCGATTCCAGTCCAAGCTGCACCAGCACTGGAAACTACAAGGTGTTCCCATCAGCCAACGGCTCATTCCCGCTGCTTCCAGCAACCTCCACAGCGGAGCCACCCCTGGTCCGGCTTTCCAGTACGCACCTGAAGAATGACCCGGTGACCGCGGACTTGTCGGTTGCCCTCCTTTCCGGTGGCAGCCCCGCGTCAAAAGAGTTCCGCGGGCTCGCTCTCGGCCAGCAGGCATCCTTCGACGGCTACACGGTCCGGATCACCTCCATCTGCGAGGGCGAAGTCCGCTTCGACCTGGTGCAGCAGCCCGGGTAGTCAGAGGCCCAGCCGGGCCACGGCCTCCTCGCGCATCTGGACTTTGCGGATCTTGCCCGAGACCGTCATGGGGAAGCTCTCCCGAACTTCCACATAGCGGGGAATCTTGTAGTGGGCCAGCCGCCCGCGGCAGAACTCTGCGAGGGCCCCGGCGTCGAGGGGCCCGGCCCCCGGCTTGAGGATAATGCAGGCCATGAGTTCCTCGCCATACCGCTGATCCGGGACCCCGATGACCTGGACGTCCTGGATGTCCGGGTGGGTGTAGAGGAATTCCTCGATTTCGCGGGGGTAGATGTTTTCGCCGCCGCGGATCACCATGTCCTTGATGCGGCCCTCCACCACCACATAGCCGTCATCGTCCATGCGGGCCAGGTCCCCGGTGTGCATCCAGCCCTCTGCGTCGATGGCCTCGGCGGTCTTGTCCGGCTGGTTCCAGTATCCGGCCATGACGGCGTAGCCGCGGGTGCAGAGTTCGCCGATCTGCCCGCGTTCCAGGTCCTCCCCGGTGGCAGGATCCACGATCTTGCTTTCCAGCCGCGGCATGGTGCGGCCCACGGTCTCGGTGCGCTGCTGCAGGGTGTCGCCCTTGCGGGTCATGGTGGACACCGGCGAGGTCTCGGTCATGCCGTAGCAGATGGCCACGTCCACCATGTTCATTTCCGAGATGACCCGGTTCATCACCTCGATGGGACACAGCGAACCCGCCATGACCCCTGTGCGGAGCGTGGACAGATCGTAGGAACCGAAGTCGGGCAGTGCGAGCTCGGCGATGAACATGGTGGGCACGCCGTACAGGGAGGTGCCGTGGAAGTCCTGGACGGCCTCGAGCGCGGCGGCGGGTGAGAAGCCCCGGCCCGGGATGATGGTGGCGGCGCCGTGGCTGAGGGCGTTGAGGTTGCCGATCACCATGCCGAAGCAGTGGTAGAACGGCACGGGGATCACCACGCGGTCATGCTCGGTGTAGCCCAGCAGCTCGCCGATCGCAAAACCGTTGTTCAGGATGTTGTGGTGCGTCAGCGTGGCCCCCTTGGGGAAGCCGGTGGTTCCGGAGGTGTACTGCAGGTTGATGGGATCATGCGGGCTGAGTTCGGCCATACGGGCCACCAGGTGCGAATGCGCGACGGCGTCAGCGCGCTTGAGCAGCTCGGCGTACGTGAGTTCGGCGTCGCTTTGGGGGCTGCCGGCTTTCAGCGCGTCCAGGCCATGGTCCGGCAGGAAGACGAGTTCCCGCAGGTCCGGGCAGGTAAGGAGGGCCTGGCGGCCCATGGCCACGTAGTCGCTGTTGGCGTCCGACGGCGCCGTGACCAGCATGCGCATGCCGTTCTGCTTGACCACGAACTCCAGTTCGTGGCTGCGGTACGCGGGGTTGACGTTGACCAGGATGGCACCCATCTTGGCGGTGGCGTACTGCAGCAGCGTCCACTCGGCGCAGTTGGGGCTCCAGATGCCCACCCTCTCCCCCTTGGCGACGCCCAGGGCGAGGAGCGCGCGGGCCAGCCGGTCGACGTCGTCGTTCATCTTGGTGTAGCTCCAGCGGCGGGCGTCAGCGCCCGGCACGGGTGCGGCCTCGATGAGGGCGTCGTGGAGGGGAAACTGCGCGGCGACGCGCTCGAAGTTCGCGCCGATGGTTTCCTCCAGGAGCGGGACGTCAGTGTCCCCGGCTGTGTAAGCACGCATGATGGCACGCTACCAACAGGATCCCGGCAGGAGAAGCATGCCGGCACCGCAACACTGCCGGTTCGTTCCCGGGCGCCCGGTATTGTGAAATCCATGAGTGCACCCATTGACCTGATAGCAACGTTCATCCCCAACGACGGCGAGTTCCACCGCGTCAAGCTGGCCCTGGAAATCGCCATCGACGAGGTGGTGAAGGAGCCAGGCTGCATCCAGTACGAACTGACCGAAGCCACTGACGAGAAGCTGGTCCTGACCGAGCAGTGGGCCTCCGAAGAGGACCTGGACAGGCACTCCAAGGGCATCGCCGTGCAGGACCTGAACGAATCGCTGAGCGCGCTGCTGGCCGAACCGGTCAAGGTGGAACGCGTCTAGCGCAGCCGTTAAACGCAGAATGCGGGACCTCCGGTGGGAGGTCCCGCATTCTGCGTTTATTGGGTTTTAGAAGTCGGGGATCTGCGTGCCGTCCTGGGGACCGTTCTGGCCGGCAGGCTTGCCGGCGGCGGCTGCTGCTTCCTCGCGCTGCTTGGCCACATGGGCGTGGACCTCGTCCATGTCCAGCGCCTTCACGGCGTCCACCACCTGTTCCAGCTGCTGGGCATTGAGGGCGCCGGGCTGGGAGAACACCAGCACCTTTTCACGGAAGGCCATCAGCGTGGGAATGGAGGTTATGCCTGCCTCCGCGGCGAGCTGCTGCTCCGCTTCGGTGTCCACCTTGGTGAAGAGGACGTCCGGGTGCTTCTCGGAGACTGACGAGTAAGTGGGGCCGAACTGCTTGCAGGGGCCGCACCATTCTGCCCAGAAATCGACCAGGACAATGTCGTTTCCTTCAATCGTCGATGCGAACTGTTCACCTGTGATGTCAAGGGTAGCCATGTGTCCACGGTACGCGTCCGGCCGGGGACTGTCGCGGTTGTTCGCTCCCCGCGTCATTGGGAATACCGGGAAGGACGACGGCGGCCGCCGGGTTCAGGCGGTGGCATGCCAGAGATGCGGGGCCGGGGTGCGGCTGCCGGGCAGGGCACTTGAGGCCCGCCATTCGTGGATCCATTCGGGAAGGACCAGGTCCGCCGGCGGGGCGCCGAACTCCTCAAGGATGTCATCCTGGCTGACCGGGCCCGTCCTCGTGACCAGCCGGGTGGCGATATAGGCACGCGCGTAGATTTCGCCGTCGGACACCATGCGCTGCTCGAAGAAGATCGCCTTGGTGTCCAGCCCGATGATGCGGGTCTCGATGGCGTACTCCTGCCACAGCTGCAGGGATTTGCGGAAGGAAATGGTCTCCGCGGACACCACCGGGCTCCAGCCGCGGCGGCGCATCCGCTTCCAGACGCCGCTGCGCACCATCAGGTCGAACCGGCCCAGGTCCATCAGGGACAGGTACATGCCGTTGTTGACGTGCATGGCGATGTCGATGTCCGTGGGCAGGACGCGCAGGGGCAGGGACGACGGGTCCCACACCGCCAACGGCGGACGGCGGCCGGAGCGGAAGAGCATAAGGAGGGTTCTCAGGAGCAGGTGCATGCCTCAAGGTTACCCGCCGGTAACATTTTGCGGGAGGGCGGGCCGAACCCCCGCCACGTAGGATTTCCTGCATGACGCAGCAACGCTACCGGGCCCTGGCGGAGTGGCCTTTGATGGCTACCGCCCTGGTGTTCCTGGCCGCGTACGCCTGGCAGGTGATCGGCCGGATCGAAGGCACGGGAGCGGACTTGCTCGAGGGCGCCATGTGGGTCACATGGTGCGTCTTTGTCCTGGACTACGCGGCAAACCTGTGGCTGGCGGAAAACCGCAGGCAGTGGTTCGTCCGGAACCTGCACGAGCTGGTGATCGTGGCGCTACCGTTCTTCCGGCCCCTGCGGCTGCTGCGCCTGGTGACGCTGTTGTCCGTGCTGCACCGGACCGTGGGCGAAACGCTGCGCGGCCGGGTGGTTACTTACGTGGCAGCATCCGCGGCGTTGCTCGTTTTCGTGGGTGCCCTGGCCGTGCTGGACGTGGAACAGTGGGCGCCCGGCGCCAAGATCACCACGTTCGGTGACGCCCTGTGGTGGGCCACCGCCACCATCACCACCGTGGGCTACGGGGACATGTACCCTGTGACGCCCATCGGCCGCCTGGTGGCCACAGCCCTCATGATGAGCGGGATCGCGGTCCTCGGTGTGGTGACGGCGTCCATCGCCTCCTGGCTGGTCCAAAGGGTGGAAGACACAGCCGAAACGGTGGCCGAGGCCGTGGAGGAACCGGTGCGGGCCGAGGTGGCCGAGCTGGTCAGCGAGATCGCCCTGCTGCGGCGGGAGATCGCGGAACTGCGGGAACGCCGGCCCCTTTAACGGCAAGTATCCAACGTTCCGGCGTCGAGTAGCGGCCCCGTTCCGGGCGAGTAGCGGGCCGGCAAAATCGGGTAACCCCTACTGGTGCCCCTGCGTTGCCCCATTCCTAGACTCGGGATTCCTAGGACCAACACGCACTGGCAGGTCCCCCGGGTGGCTTCCGGGAGCTCCTGCCGTCACGCGGAGCCCCGCATTTTCTGGGTATGCGGATGCCTCCAACCTGCGCCGCTTCCGACTCCGGCCCCCGCCGGAGCCGGCGGCGCAATAACATCTCGCTTCGTCCAGCGTCCTGGTGTGCACGCAGCGCCCCGGCGGGACCGAACACTGATGGGCAACCCATGAACCAGCCTTCCCTACCCTCCCCCGACGGCACCAGCCGAAGCTTCGCCACCGACGAACCCCGCACCGACCTCACCACCGGCCGGCCGGTCATCAGCAACAAACTATGGGCCGGCATGGCCACGGCAGCGGTGGTGGCGGCTGTGGGCGTCGGCGCCATGGCGGCGCCCCCCGCGTCCCTCAACGGGAGCACGACGGCGGCGGCGCAGGGAGCAGAGGCACCCGCGCCGCCGTCGGCAAGCAGCGCCGACCCAACACCTCCTGCAGCCGCTCCCGGCGCGGCGGAAGCAGTGGCAGCGCAGGCGGCCGCTCCGGCCGCCGAAGCGCCGGCCCCACCGGCCGACCCGGCTCCGGCTCCGCCGCCCGCAGCACCTGAGCCTGCGCCCGCACCGGTCCCCGAACCTGCCGGCGACCCCAACCTGTACACGGTGGTCCCGGGCGACACCGTCGGGGCGATCGCGGCCAGCCATGGCGTGGACATGAATGCCATGCTCGCGGCCAACGGATTGAGTGCCTACAGCTTCATCTACCCGGGCGAAACGCTCCTGTTGACGGGCCCGCCGATCGCAGTTGCCGAGCCTGCTCCTGCTCCGGCTGCCGCGCCCGCCCCCGCAGCGGCACCGGTTGCTGCGCAGGCATCCGCTCCGGCCGCCGTTGCGCCGGCGGCTCCTGCCGTCCGGACCATCTACGTGGCCGGTTCGGGTGGCCAGTCCATGGTGGACGCCTGCATCGGGCCCATCCACTACACCCCCAATGACGGCTACTCCCTGTTCATCACCGAACACGATTTCTGCGGTGGCTGGGCCCGGTTCTCAGGAATCGGCGTGGGTGAGACCGTGAGCATCCCTGGTTACGGAACGTACACGGTGACCGGGCGCGGCACAGTGCCAAATCCCGGAACCACCAATGACGTCATCTCGGTGTTCGGCGGCTTTCCCCGGGCGATCCTGCAGACCTGCATTCCGGGGACCAGCACCATGCTCCTGGTCGCGCTGAACTGAAATTCCGGATTCATAAGCTTGTCCGCGGGTCCGGGCCTTCAAGGGCCGGATCCGCGGACAAGCCAATGACGCGCCAATGGCACGCTACACGCCGTGGCGTTCTGAAATGTGTTCCACCAATTCGCCCACGCGCTGTTCGGAGTAGTTGCGGGCAATATCGCCCTGGCTGATGATGCCTACCAGTTTGTGGTCCGAGATCACCGGGAGCCTGCGGACCTGGTGCTGCTCCATCATGTCGATGGCTGCATCAACGTTGGCGTCGGCGTCGATGCAGAACGGCTTGCCGGCAGCGAGCTCGCGGGCCATCATCTGGCCCGGGTCGCGGCCGGCGGCAACGCACTTGAGCACGATGTCACGGTCAGTGATCATGCCCTTCAACTTGCCGTCGTCACCGCAAATGGGAAGCGCTCCGCAGTCGAGGTCCATCATCATGCGGGCCGCGTCCGTCAGTGACTCTGTTTCCCTGACGCACCGCGCGTCAGTGGTCATGAATTCACGTACAGCACTCATTGAATCCTCCTTCATCGATGGATTATCGACGCAGGGCATCGGAGCACATGCGCCGATGCTGCCAGATTACGCCCGCACCAACATGGTGTCGACGGCGGATGGAGCGTTGCCGCCGCTTTCCTTCCAACGCCCCATCACTTCCCGCCGCTTCCCTTCCAACGCCCCATCACTTCCCGGCGCTTCCGCGCCGATGCCCCATCAGATTTGGTGAAGCGCGCCGACATACTGCCGCGGCCACGTGCCCTGCGGACTGCGGGATACGCGGGAAGTGATGGCGCGTCCCCGGATCCGGGACCGGACGTGATCGCGCGTCCCCAGGATTGGGACGGGACGTGATAGCGCGTCCCCGGATTTCCGGCGGGAAGTGATCGCGCGTTCGGGGCGGGAACGAAAAAGCCTCCGGAACCTGATGGTTCCGGAGGCTTCTCATTGGGTGGCAGATGAGGGATTCGAACCCCCGTAGGCGTTGCCAGCTGATTTACAGTCAGCCCCCTTTGGCCGCTCGGGTAATCTGCCGAACTTCAAAAGAAGTACCCGCCGATGCAGTGGGCGGAAGGGTCCGTTTCCGGTCCTTCCCGCTTCAGTAACCGCGGGCAAGACAACTTTACAGAACTTCCGGCGAAGAATCGAATCGGGCCTTCCGTGGCCGCAAAACCAGCAAAACGGCGGGGAATTCCGGCCCTCAGGCCTCCCCCAGGATCCGTCCCGCCAGCTTGGCTTCGAAGCTGAGCGCCTGCTCCTCGGTGATCTGGTTGAGCTGCACAGCCCGCTGGAGGTCGGCGCGGACCCCGTCCATCCGGGCAGAGGCATCCGCCACGGGACTGAAGACAATCGAGGCCGCCACTGCAGCCGCCGCCACCGAGGACGCTGCGGCAGCCACCGCCCCTGCTGCCGTACTGGTGCTCCGGGTAACGTAACGGGCGGCTTTGCGGTGCATGGTGTTCCCTTCAACTGCGGTCCAACTGCTCCAACTCTCGCCAGCCCTCCTTCGTTCCCCCGGTGCGTCCGCTGAGAGGAAACTGTGAATGGGCCGCCCCCACCGGCCCGGCCATCCGTATTAGGCTGGATGCCAGTGATCCAGGCCCTGTATCCGCACGGGGCTCCCATCAACAAAGGAGAGTCATGGCAGGCGAGTCAACGTTCGACGTCGTAAGCAAAGTGGACAAGCAGGAAGTGGCCAACGCGCTCAACCAGTCCCAGAAGGAAATCGCCCAGCGCTATGACTTCAAGGGCGTTGGCGCCGAGATCGACTTCAGCGGCGAAAAGATCCTCATGAAGGCCAACTCGGAAGAGCGCGTCAAGGCCGTCCTGGACGTTTTCCAGTCCAAGCTGATCAAGCGCGGCATCTCGCTGAAGTCCCTGGACGAGGGGGAACCCTACGCCTCGGGCAAGGAGTACCGCCTGGAGGCCTCCATAAAGGAAGGCATTGCCCAGGACCTGGCCAAGAAGATCAACAAGCTCATCCGCGACGAAGCACCCAAGTCGGTCAAGTCGCAGATCCAGGGCGACGAACTGCGTGTTTCCTCCAAGTCGCGTGACGACCTGCAGGCCACCATGGCGCTGCTGAAGGACTTCGAGGAAGCAGACCTGCAGTTTGTGAACTTCCGCAGCTAGTCACCCGCCGCCGTCGTTTTCGACGCGGAAAAAGTTACACGCCACGCCTAGAGGCCGGTGCACCCCGCATTCCGGGTGCGCCGGCCTTTTTGCATGTCGCCCCGCTTTACGCAGCGCGGAACCGCCAAGGCGCTTGGGGCCAAGGCGTTTGGGTGCCGGGAGGGTAACCTGGGGACAATTACGGCACGTTTGGTTTGCGTAATCGACGGCGCCGGGTAATCTCTTCCTTAGGCCTGCCTAAGTAAGGGCAGCCTGAGCGAAAGAACACTCCATGACTGCCAATTTCCTGATCGGCCTGCGCGAAGGACTCGAAGCCACCCTGGTGGTGGTCCTCCTCATGGCCTACCTGGCCAAAACGGACCGCCGCCATCTCATTCCCCGGTTGTGGGTGGGCGTGGCAGCGGCCGTTGCAGTGTCCGTTGCCTTCGGCGCCCTGCTGACCTTCGGCCCCAAAGGGCTCACCTTCGAAGCGCAGGAGGCCATCGGGGGCACCCTGTCCATCGCCGCCGTCGGCCTGGTGACCTGGATGGTCTTCTGGATGGCACGCACCGCACGGACGCTGGGCAGCGACCTGAAATCCCGCGTGGACAGGTCCGCGGGCGGAGCAGGTTGGGGGCTGGCCGTCGTGGCCGCCATCGCGGTGGGACGCGAGGGCCTGGAAACAGCCCTCTTCCTCTGGGCAGCAGCCAAGGCCACGGGCGAATCCACCCAGCCGCTCGTCGGCGCCCTCCTTGGCCTGGCCGCTGCGGCCGGCTTCGGCTACCTGCTGCACCGGGGCGTCCTGAAAGTGAACCTCTCGCGTTTCTTCACCTGGACGGGCGCGGCCCTGATTATCATCGCCGGCGGCGTCCTGTCGTACGGGATCCACGACCTCCAGGAAGCCGGACTACTCCCGGGCCTGCACTCCCTGGCCTTTGACATCAGCGGCGCCGTCCCGCCGTCGTCCTGGTACGGCACCCTGCTCAAGGGCACCCTCAACTTCTCCCCCGCCACCACCTGGCTGGAGGCCGGAGCCTGGCTGCTCTACGTGCTGCCCGTGCTGTTCCTGTACCTCCGGATCAACCGCAAAGCACCGCCCGGCCCCGCCGGCTCCCACAACAACAATGCCGTCAAGGCCGTAGCCGCCGCCTAAATCCCCCTCACCCGCACCAAAGGAATCCCCATGCCTGGCTTCACCCTGCCCAAAAACGCCCGCGTCCCCGGGACGAAAATCGCTTCCCTGGCCGCCGCCGTCTTCGCCGTGCCGTTGATCCTCACGGGCTGCACGGACAACACCAAGGCCCCGGACACTGCCGGGGGCGCCATTGACGTCGTCAGCTCGAACAGCGAATGCAAGGTCTCCGCCACCAGCGTGCCCAGCGGCAACCTCACGTTCTCGGTCAAGAATGAGGGTACCGAAGTCACGGAGTTCTACCTGCTGGCCGCGGACGGGCTGCGCATCCTTGGCGAGGTGGAGAACATCGGCCCGGGCCTGAGCCGCAACCTGGTGGTGACCGCACCCGCCGGCACCTACACCACCGCGTGCAAGCCCGGCATGGAAGGCGACGGGATCAGGGCTGCGCTGGAGGTCACCCCGTCCGGCAACCAGCGGCCGGCGGACGCGGATTTCCAGCACCTCCTCGACACCGCCACCACGCAGTACGCGTCCTACGTCAAGGACCAGGGCGAACAGCTGCTCACCGGGACCGAACAGTTCGCCGCGGCCTTCGCTGCCGGTGACGCGGCGACGGCGCGCGGGCTGTACGCCGCAACGCGCCAGCACTGGGAGCGGATTGAGCCCGTCGCCGAGTCCTTCGGGGACCTGGACCCGCAGCTTGACGCCCGCGAGGCCGATCTCGAGCCGGGCCAGGAGTGGACCGGGTGGCACCGCGCCGAGAAGGACCTGTTCCCGCCCGCCGGCTACACGGCGTTGACCGCCGCCGAGCGCTCAGCCATCGCCGACCGCATGGTGGCCGACACCAAGGACCTCGTTGAACGCACCCGCACGCTGGAGATCTCCGCGGACATGCTGGGCAACGGCGCCAAGGAGCTCCTGGATGAAGTTGCCACCGGAAAAGTGACCGGTGAAGAGGAAATCTGGTCGCACACGGACCTTTGGGACTTCCAGGCGAACGTGGACGGTGCCCGCATCGCGTTCGAAAACCTCAAGCCGGCCCTGCGGCAGAAGGACGCCGCCCTGGCCGCATCGCTGGATGAGAAGTTCGCCGCGCTGCAGGCCGAACTCGCCACCCATGCCCAAGGCGCCGCCTGCACCTCCTACGACAAGCTGACGCCGGAACAGGTCCAGCGGCTGGCCTCCCTGGTGGACGCCCTTGGGGAGCCCCTGTCCCGGCTGACGGCGGCGGTGGTCCTGTGACCGGCTGCCCGTTCAGCGGCCGGGCGCCGGAGGCATCGGAGCCGGCCACCGGCCCCGCTTCCGCCCAGGCACCATTGGACCCCGAGAACGGGGAACGGCCGACGGCGGGCGCACGCCTGAGCAGGCGCGGACTGTTTGGCATCGCCGGACTGGGCGGGGCTGCGGCAGGACTGGCGGCCGGCTTCCTTGGCCACGACGCGGTGGCGGCCTCCGCGGCCCCTCCCGCCGCCGACAGTCCGGTGGTCCCCTTCCACGGGGACCACCAGGCCGGCATCACCGCCCCCGCCCAGGACCGCCTGCACATGGCCGCGTTCGACGTCACCACCACCAAACGCGAAGAACTCATCCAGCTGCTCAAGGACTGGACACGCGCGGCCGAAGCCCTGGCCGAAGGCCGCCCGGCCGGCGCAACCGGCGCGGTGGATGGCCCCTACGGCGCCCCGCCCGAGGACACCGGCGAGGCCCTGGACCTCAACGCGGGCAAGCTGACCCTGACCTTCGGCTTCGGCGCCGGGCTGTTCGAAAAGGACGGCGTGCCCCGGTTTGGCCTGGACGGCCGGCGGCCCGAGGCCCTGATCGACCTGCCGCACTTCCCCGGCGACGACCTGGACCCGGCCCGCAGCGGCGGCGACCTGGTGGTCCAGGCCTGCGCCGACGACCCCCAGGTGGCCGTCCACGCCATCCGGAACCTGGCCAGGATCGGGTTCGGAAAAGTCCGGGTGCGGTGGTCCCAGCTGGGATTCGGCCGGACTTCGTCCACCACCCGCGCCCAGCAGACCCCGCGGAACCTCTTCGGCTTCAAGGACGGCACCAACAACCTCAAGGTCGAGGACGACCAGCTGCTGGACCAGCACGTGTGGGCCACGGCCGGCCGGCCCGAAGATGCCTGGCTGGCGGGCGGGAGCTACCTGGTGGCGCGGCGGATCCGGATGCACATCGAGACATGGGACCGGACGTCACTGGGCGAGCAGGAGGGCCTGATCGGCAGGACCAAGGGCACGGGCGCGCCCCTGTCCGGCGGCGAGGAGTTCACCGAGCCCGACTTCACCCGGCAAGGCAAAGGCGGCAAACCCCTGATTCCGCTCGATTCCCATATGCGGATGGCCCACCCCAGCCAGAACAGCGGCGTCCGGATGCTGCGCCGGGGCTACAACTACACGGACGGTTCCGACGGCGTAGGCCACCTCGATGCCGGCCTGTTCTTCATCGCCTTCGTCACCGATCCCCGGAGCCACTACGTCCCCATGCAGATGGCAATGGCCAAGGGCGACACCCTGGCCGTGGAGTACCTGAAGCACACGGGCTCGGGGCTGTTCGCCGTTCCCGGCGGGGTGAAGCCCGGCGGATTCATCGGGGACGGGCTGTTCGCATAGCCGCTCGGGTGTCCGACGGCGGGCTCCCGGCTACTGCTGCCGGCCCGCCATCCGCTCCAGCCGGGCGATCCGGTCCCGCATGGGCGGGTGGGTGGCGAACAGCTTGTTCATGCCGCCGCCGCGGAACGGGTTGGCGATCATCAGGTGCGAGGCGTTGACCAGCCGCTGGTCCTGCGGCAAGGGCGCAAGGCTGACGCCGCGCTCAATCTTGGCCAGGGCTGAGGCGAGCGCCAGCGGATCGCCGGTGAGCTGCGAACCGTCCTCGTCGGCGTCGTACTCCCTGGTGCGGGAGATGGCCATCTGGATCAGCGACGCCGCGAAAGGCGCCAGCAGGGCCATGGCGATCATGGCCAACGGGTTGGCGTTGCGCCGGTCTCCGCCGCCGAAGAACAGCAGCATCTGCCCCACCGAGGTGATCACGCCGGCGACGGCGGCGGCCACGGATGAGGTGAGGATGTCGCGGTTGTAGACGTGCATGAGCTCGTGGCCCAGGACTCCGCGGAGTTCGCGCGGGTCCAGCAGCTGCAGGATGCCCTCGGTGCAGCAGACGGCGGCGTTTTGCGGGTTGCGGCCGGTGGCGAAGGCGTTGGGATTCATGGTGGGCGAGACGTAGATCCGCGGCATGGGCTGGTTGGCGCGCATGGAGAGCTCGCGGACAATCTGGTACAGCTGCGGCGCATGGGCTTCGGTCACCGGGAAGGCCTGCATGGAGCGGATGGCGATCTTGTCGCTGTTCCAGTACCCGTAGAACGTGGTGCCGACGCCGATCAGGGCCATGATCCAGATGGGCGCCGAACTGCGGGTGCCGACGCCGATGATCGCACCGAGGCCCAGCAGGACTGCCCACAGCACCCCGAAAAGCGCCGCGGTCTTCAGGCCGTTGTGATGGTTGTGCACGTTTCCTCCTTGCTTAAGGAACGGCTTGCTAGGGCACCGGGTTCCGGGCATCGTACTTCCGGAAACCGGGCTGCAGTTTCGCCGCCAGCCACGCCCCCGCGATGCACAGCGCACCGCCAACCAGCAGGACCCAGCCCTCATTCAAAAGCTTAGTCGCGCCGCCGGCCAGCAGGTCCCCGATCCGGGGGCCGCCGGCCACCACCACGATGAACACTCCCTGCAGGCGTCCACGCAGGTGGTCCGGGGCCGCGGCCTGAAGGATGGTGTTGCGGAAGACGCTGCTGATGGAGTCGGCGATCCCGGCCAGCGCGCAGCAGAGGGCGGCGGGCAGGAGCCACAGGGTGACGGCACCGTCCGGCGCGGGCCCCGCGAGGAGCACCACCAGGCCGAACGCACCAATGGACGCACCCCAGCCCATGACGGAAACCACGACGGCGGTCCCCTGGCGGCGCACGCTGCCCAGCGGACCGGAGAACAGCCCGGCCAGGAAGGCCCCGACGGCGGTGCAGGCCAGCAGGATGCCCACGGTCGCCTCGCCGCCGCCGATCATGATGGCGGCCACGGCGGGAAGCAGGGCCCGCGGCTGGGCAAGGACCATGGCGACGAGGTCGATGATGAAGGTCATCCGGAGGTTGGGGCGCCTACCCAGGAAGCGGAAACCTTCAACCACGGAACGGATTCCCACTTTGCTGCGGGTGCCGGCGGGCGGCATGGGCGGGAGCCGGTAGACAGCCCACAGGACGAAGGCGAAGCTGGCGAAGTCGATGGTGTAGGTCCACCCGAACCCGAACCAGGCCACCAGGACTCCGGCCAGCAGCGGCCCGGCGGTCATGGCCAGACCCAGGGACAGCATGCTCAGGGCGTTGGCCGCCGGCAGGAGTTCCTTGCGGATGAGCATCGGGATGATGGCACTGCGGGCCGGCTGGTTGATGGCCTGGGCCCCGCTTTGCAGCGCCACCAGGAGGTACAGCACCCACACGTTGCCCAGCTGCAGCCATGCCTGCAGCGCGATCAGCCCGGTGGTCAGCCAGAGGACCGTGGAGGCCAGCAGGGCGATGCGCCGGCGGTCGTGCGCGTCCGCGATGGAGCCGCCCATCAGGCCGCCGATTATCAGGGGAACCAGCGCGAAAATGCCCAGCAGGCCCACGTAGAAGCTGTCCTGGGTCAGCCGGTACACCTCGAGGCTGACGGCCACCAGCGTGAGCTGGCTGCCGACGGCGGATACCGCCGATCCCAGCCACAGCCGGCGGAATGCGGGGCTTTCCTTGAGCGGCGTGACATCGGCAAGTATTTTCCCCACCCCGCAACATTAGCGGGCGACACGGAAAGGTAAGCCGAGCCTTATTGTGAGTTATTAATAATAAGTGCTTCAATGGAGCCATGACGGAGCACTTTGATGGCCAGGACGCATGGGCTGCGGCCCTGCGCGCCCATGGCCGCAGGGTGACCAAGCAGCGGCTCGCTGTACTCGCCGCCGTCGAACGCCACCCGCATTCCCCAGCCGAAAGCATCCTTGCCGCCGCCCGGACCGAACTGCCGGAACTGACGGCCCAGTCCGTCTATGTGGTCCTCGGCGACCTGACGGACCTGCACATGCTGCGCCGGTTCGAGCCGCCCCACTCCCCCGCCCTGTACGAGACACGGGTGGACGACAACCACCACCACGCCATCTGCATCAGTTGCGGCCGCGTGGAAGACGTGGACTGCGCCGTCGGCCACGCCCCCTGCCTCACGCCGCACTGGAATCCGGACGCCAAGCCGATGACCATCCAGATCGCCGACGTCATGTACCAGGGCATCTGCCAGGAGTGCCAGCAGGCCCAACAACTTCCTCCCCACAGTCCCTCGCAAGAAAAAGAGAAATAGGAGAACAATGACTGCCGTTTCCACAACCCAGTCAGGTGCACCGGTTACGTCCGACGCACACTCAAAGTCAGTTGGTGCCGATGGTGCCATCATCCTGACTGACCACTACCTGGTGGAAAAGCTCGCCCAGTTCAACCGTGAGCGGGTTCCGGAGCGCGTAGTGCACGCCAAGGGCGGCGGTGCATTCGGCACGTTCAAGACCACCGAGGACATCTCCAAGTACACCAAGGCAGCGTTCCTGCAGCCTGGCGTCGAGACCGAGATGCTGATCCGCTTCTCCTCCGTGGCGGGCGAGAACGGTTCCCCGGACACCTGGCGCGACCCCCGCGGTTTCGCCGTGAAGTTCTACACCACCGAGGGCAACTACGACCTCGTGGGCAACAACACCCCCGTCTTCTTCATCCGTGACGGCATCAAGTTCCCGGACTTCATCCACTCCCAGAAGCGACTGCCGGGCACCCACCTGCGCGACGCCGACATGCAGTGGGACTTCTGGACCCTGTCCCCCGAGTCCGCCCACCAGGTCACCTGGCTGATGGGTGACCGCGGCCTGCCCGCCTCTTGGCGTGAAATGCAGGGCTACGGCTCGCACACCTACCAGTGGATCAACGCCGAGGGCGAGCGGTTCTGGGTCAAGTACCACTTCAAGTCCAACCAGGGCGTGAACTCCATGAGCTCCGAGCAGGCGGAACAGCTTGCCGGTTCCGACGCGGACTTCTACATCCGCGACCTGTCCGAGAACATCGAAGCCGGCAACTTCCCGTCCTGGGACCTGCACGTGCAGGTCATGCCGTACGAGGACGCCAAGACCTACCGCTTCAACCCGTTCGACCTCACCAAGGTGTGGCCGCACGCGGACTACCCGCTGATCAAGGTGGGCACCATGGAGCTGAACAAGAACCCGGAGAACTACTTCGCGCAGATCGAGCAGGCCACCTTCGCGCCGTCGAACTTCGTGCCCGGCATCGCCGCCTCCCCGGACAAGATGCTGCAGGCCCGCATCTTCTCCTACGCGGACGCACACCGCTACCGCGTGGGCACCAACCACGCCCAGATCCCGGTGAACCAGCCCAAGAACCAGGTCAACAACTACAGCCAGGACGGCCAGGGACGTTTCCTCTTCAACGCCCCCTCCGTTCCGGTCTACGCGCCGAATACCTTTGGCGGCCCGGCTGCCGTTGAGCCGCAGAACGCTGCGGGCGGCTGGGAGAACGACGGCGAGCTCACCCTCGCCGCGCACTCCCTCCACGCCGAGGACGGCGACTTCGTCCAGGCCGGCGCGCTGTACCGCGAGGTCTACAACGAAGGTGAAAAGGCCCGTTTCCTGGAGACCATCACCGGTGCTGTGGGCGGCGTGAAGCGCTCCGACATCAAGGAACGTGCCATCCAGTACTGGACCAACGTCGATGCCGAGCTGGGCGCCAAGCTCCGCGCCAACCTTGGTGCCGGTGCAGCCCCGTCGGCTCCGGCTTCGGACGCTGAGTCCGCCAACAAGATCGGCTAGTCAGGCCTCCTGCCGGCTGAATTAAAGAACACCCCGTCACGGTCTTCCGTGGTGGGGTGTTCTGCTGTCCGGCTCCGGTTGTGCACATACGGCGCCGGGGATATGGCCGGTTGGGGACGGCGGCCCTAGGCTCCGTAGATGAACACTTTCGCAGGCATTCCCCCGGAAGCCTTCCGCTTCTACGCGCAGCTGGAGGACAACAACAACCGCGACTGGTGGCTGGAACACAAGGCAACGTATGACGCCTCGGTCAAGGAGCCGCTCACCCTCCTGCTCTCCGAGCTGGAGCCCGAGTTCGGACCTGCCAAGCTCTTCCGCCCCCACCGGGACATCCGATTCTCGCCGGACAAGTCACCGTACAAGACTGCCCAGGGAGCCTTCGCCGCACGCCAGGAAGGCGTGGGTTTTTACCTCCAAATCAACGCAGACGGTCTGTTGATCGGTGGCGGCTACCACTCCCACACGCCCGCGCAGCTGGCCCGGTTCCGCGCGGCCGCTGACACTTCCGCCAGCGGCGCAGCCCTGCAGGACATTGTGGATGCCGTGGCCGGGGCCGGTTTTGCCATCGAGGGTGAGAAGCTGAAAACCATCCCGCGGGGTTTCGACAAGGACCATCCCCGCGCCGAACTGCTCAAGCACAAATCGCTGTCCGCGGGTGTCGAGGTGGGTCAGCCGGAGTGGGTGTCCACACGCGCCGCGAAGGAGCAGATCGCGGAACGCTGGCGGCAGCTGCGGCCGCTCGTGGAATGGGTGGGACGGTACGCGGCGCCCTGACCGGCCGGGAGCGCTGAACCGGGCTGTGCGGCAGCCGGAAATGCGGACCGCCCGGAAATGCGGACCGCCCGGAAACGCGGCTGCCCGCCCGGCGCAGGCCGGGCGGGCAGGTCAACAGCGGGAGTTGCGGGCCGTCAGGTCCGGCTCAGTTCGTCCTCCTCTTCAGGCTCCGCGGCTTTCCGGGGAGCCGCGCCGGGCGCGCCATTGACGCTCGCGTTGGCCTCGGCGAAACGCTCATTGAGCCGCGAGTGGCGCTGGCCGTAGGCGAAGTAGATGGCCAGGCCCAGCACCAGCCAGAAGGCGAAGAAGATCCAGGTCTCCACAGCGAGGTTGGTCATCAGGTAGAGGCACAGCACCGCAGAGACGATGGGCAGCACCTTGCCGAACGGAACCCGGAAGGCCGGTTTCAGGTCCGGGCGCTTCTTGCGGAGCACCAGGATGCCCAGGCTGACCACCACGAACGCGGACAGCGTACCGATGTTGATCATTTCCTCGAGCAGGTCCACGTTGGTGAGCCCTGCAACCAGCGCCACGGCGGCACCGCAGATCACCTGGAGGCGCACGGGAGTGGACCGCTTGTCGCTGGTCTTGGACAGCGCCCGGGGCAGCAGGCCGTCGCGGCTCATGGCCAGCACCACGCGGGACAGGCCCATGAGGAGCACCATGATCACGGTGGTCAGGCCCACCAGGGAACCGAAAGCGATGACCTTGGCCGCCGAGGTGTCTCCCACTGCCTCGAAGGCCGTGGTGAGGGTGGGGCTCTTGGCTTCGGCCAGCTGGGTGTAGGACACCATGCCGGTCAGGGCCAGGGACACGAGGATGTAGAGCAGCGTGACCAGGGCCAGGCCGCCGAAGATGCCGCGGGGCAGCGTCTTCTGCGGGTTCTTCACTTCCTCTGCGGAGGTGGCCACCACGTCGAAGCCGATGAAGGCGAAGAACACCAGGGCGGCACCGGCGAAGATGCCCATGGTGCCGTACTGGGCAGGGGCAGCTCCGGTCAGGAAGCCAAAGAAGGACTGCTTGAGGACGTCCGCAGCGCCGGTGCCGCCCGTGGGCTCAGCTGCCGGAACGAAGGGGGTGTAGTTCTCGAACTTCACGTAGGTGAAGCCCACCACGATCACGAACAGCACCACCGCGATCTTGATCAGGGTGAAGACGTTGCCTACACGGGCCGAGAGCTTGGTGCCCAGCACCAGCAGCACGGTAAAGATGGCCACGATCAGGAATGCGCCCCAGTAGAGGTCCACGCCCCCCAGCGAGATGGCCGGCGGGATGTCCAGGCCGGTGAGGGCGAACACCTTGCTGAGATAGATGCCCCAGTATTTGGCGATCACGGCGGCGGCGGTGAACAGTTCCAGGATCAGGTTCCAGCCGATGATCCAGGCAAGGAGCTCACCCATGGTGGCGTACGTGAAGACGTAGGCGGATCCCGCTACGGGAATGGCCGTGGCGAACTCGGCGTAGCACATGATGGCCAGCGCGCACGTGACGGCCGCAATCGCGAAGGACAGCGTAACGGCGGGACCTGCAAAGTTGGCGGCGGCCTTTGCGCCGACCGAGAAGATGCCGGCGCCGACAGCAACGGCGACGCCCATAATCATGAGGTCCCAGGTGCTGAGGGAACGCTTGAGCTTGCGTCCGGGCTCATCGGCGTCGGCAATCGACTGCTCGATGGATTTTGTCCGCAGAAGGTTCATTGGGGGTCACAATCCTGGTTTGTGAGGGAAACAGACCTATCAACGATACTGTCCATCCACTGGACGGCCCCAATCGTCCCGAATAGTGAGACGGCCCCGATGCCGAATATTCTTCTGCCAATGCACTCGGGGCCCTCCGAATGGAGAGCCCCGAGTGGCAGTTGGTCGAACTTCCTAGGACGGCCAGTCCATCAGCGTGGACCGGATCAGGAAGCGTTTACCTTCAGGCGCTTCAACGGAAAAGCCGCTCCCTCTTCCCGGTACGACGTCGATGGTCAGATGGGTGTGGCTCCAGTAGTTGAACTGCTCCCGGGACATCCAAAACTCCAGCGGCAGGGGCTGCAGACCGTCCGAAAGGTCGAACAGCCCCAGCAGGACATCCGCGTCCCCCGTGATGAAGTCCCCGGCCGGATAGCACATGGGCGAGGACCCGTCGCAGCAGCCGCCGGACTGGTGGAACATGAGCGGGCCATGCTTGTCCCAAAGCATCCGGAGCAGATCCACGGCAGCCGGCGTGAGCGCCACCCGGGAGAAATCTTCCCCGGGCAGCGTCACCGCGGCAGCGAGCCCTTCAGCCGGCATCAGAACCTCAGCACCACGCGGCCGTCGATCTTGGCGTGCTTCATCTCATCGAGCACGGCATTGACCTCCGACAGCTCCCGCACGGACACCGTGGGGTGGATCTTCCCCCGGGCATAGAAGTCCAAGGCCTCCTCCATGTCCTGGCGGGTGCCGACGATGGAACCGCGCACGGTCAGGCCTTTGAGCACAAGCTCGAAGATGGGTGCCGGAAAATCCCCCGGCGGCAGGCCGTTGAACACAATGGTGCCGCCGCGGCGGGCCATCCCGATCGCCTGCCCGAACGCCGACGGGTGCACCGCGGTTACCAGCACGCCATGGCAGCCTCCTGTTTCACGCTGGATCACCTCGGCCGGGTCCTCATGCAGGGCATTGACGGTCAGTTCGGCGCCATGTTCTTTGGCCAGGGCCAACTTGTCATCGGCGATGTCCACGGCAGCAACACGGAGGCCCATAGCCACTGCGTACTGGACCGCGATATGCCCGAGTCCCCCGATGCCGGAAATGGTGACCCACTGGCCCGGCCGGGTTTCGGTCATTTTCAGTCCCTTGTACACGGTGACGCCGGCGCAGAGCACCGGCGCCACCTCGACGGGGTCGGATCCCGCCGGTATGCGGGCCGCGAAGCGCGAGTCCACGAGCATGTACTCCCCGAAGGATCCGTCCACGCTGTAGCCACCGTTTTGCTGCGCCTCGCAAAGTGTTTCCCAGCCGGTGCGGCAGTATTGGCAATCGCCGCAAGCGGACCACAGCCACGCGTTGCCCACCAGGTCACCGACGGCCAGGTCGGCAACCCCGTCCCCCAGCGCCACTACTTCGCCCACTCCTTCATGGCCCGGAACGAACGGTGGGGTTGGCTTCACCGGCCAATCCCCCTGGGCGGCGTGGAGGTCCGTATGGCACACACCGGTGGTGAGGACTTTGACCAGTGCCTGCCCCGGCCCCGGCTGGGGAATGGCGATGTCCTTGACCGTCAGGTCGGTGCCGAATTCGGTTACTACTGCTGCTTGCATTGTCGTCGTCATTGGCGAAATCCTTGCGTCGTTGTAGTGGAGGTCGAAGCCGGGCCTAGAAGAAGCCCAACTTGTTTTCGTCGTAGCTGACCAGGAGGTTCTTGGTCTGCTGGTAGTGGTCCAGCATCATGGCGTGGTTCTCGCGCCCGATGCCCGAGGACTTGTAGCCGCCGAACGCGGCACCTGCCGGGTAGGCGTGGTAGTTGTTCACCCAGACGCGTCCGGCCTGGATCTCGCGGCCGGCGCGGTAGGCCACGTTGCCGTTGCGGGACCATACGCCCGCGCCGAGGCCGTACAGGGTGTCGTTGGCGATGCCCATGGCGTCGTTGTAGTCACTGAACCGGGTCACCGCCACCACGGGGCCGAAGATCTCCTCCTGGAAGATCCGCATCCGGTTGTGGCCCTCGAACACGGTGGGCTGGACGTAGAAGCCGCCGGCGAGGTCGCCCGGGAGTTCGGCACGGGCGCCGCCGGTGAGCACCTTGGCGCCTTCCTGCTTTCCGATGTCGATGTAGGACAGGATCTTCTCCAGCTGGTCGTTGGAGGCCTGAGCGCCAACCTGCGTTTCGGTGTCCAGCGGGTTGCCCTGGATCATCTTCTCCACCCGGGCCACGGCGTCGGCCATGAAGGACTCGTAGATGTCCTCCTGCACGAGGGCACGCGAGGGGCAGGTGCAGACTTCGCCCTGGTTGAAGGCGAACAGGGCGAAGCCCTCCTGGGCCTTGTCGTAGAAGGCGTCGTTTTCCTGGGCAACGTCGTTGAAGAAGATGTTGGGGCTCTTGCCGCCCAGTTCCAGGGTGACGGGGATGAGGTTCTGGCTGGCGTACTGGCTGATGAGCCGGCCGGTGGTGGTTTCACCGGTGAAGGCGATCTTCCGGATCCGGGAGCTGGAGGCCAGCGGCTTGCCGGCCTCGACGCCGAAGCCGTTGACCACGTTGATCACGCCGGCGGGCAGCAGGTCCCCGATGAGTTCCATCAGTACCAGGATTGATGAGGGCGTCTGTTCGGCGGGCTTGAGCACCACGGTGTTGCCGGCGGCGAGCGCGGGAGCAAGCTTCCAGACGGCCATCAGGATGGGGAAGTTCCAGGGGATGATCTGGCCCACCACGCCGAGCGGTTCGTGGAAGTGGTACGCGGTGGTGTTGTCATCGAGCTGGGACAGGCTGCCTTCCTGGGCGCGGACCGCGGAGGCGAAGTAGCGGAAGTGGTCCGAGGCCAGCGGCAGGTCGGCGTTGAGGGTTTCCCGGACGGGCTTGCCGTTGTCCCAGGTTTCGGCCACGGCGAGCATCTCGAGGTTCTCATCGATGCGGTCGGCGATCTTGTTCAGGATGGCGGCGCGTTCCGCCACGGAGGTTTTGCCCCAGGAGGGTGCGGCCTTGTGTGCCGCGTCCAGGGCGAGCTCGATGTCCTCGGCGGTGCCGCGGGCCACCTGGCAGAACGCCTTGCCCGTCACCGGGGTGATGTTCTCGAAGTACTGGCCCTTCACCGGGGCCACCCATTCGCCGCCAATCCAGTTCTCGTAGCGGTCCTTGAAGGTGACCTTCGAACCGTCGGTTCCCGGCTGTGCGTAAACGGTCATGTGCTTAGCTCCTTTGCTGTGCAGAAGGCTGGCCCGTAGGGGCGCTCGCCGATGAAGCCAGCGTAGGAGCGGGGAGGTTGCAGCAAGGTTGCAACGATGCGACGCAGGTCACAACGGGTGCCGGCGGGGCCGGGTTTCAGGCGCGGAGTTCGGCTTCCAGCCGTTCCAGGTCGGCGACGACGGCGGCCCGCTTGGGTGAGCGCGGCGGCAGGAGGCGGAGCGCGGCGCGGCGGATGACGACGTCGTCCCTTGCCTCCGGGAGCGCAGCGTACTTGAGCAGGGACTCGGCGCTGCCGTCCGTGAGGACCGCTTCCCGGAGGAGGGAGGACACCCTGCTCCTGAGGTCGAGGATGCCTGGCGCTTCCGAGCGCGGAAGCACCTCACCCCGGTAGATCTCCAGGGCGATGCGGTGCGCACCGCGCTGCAGGCAGCTGAGCACCTGGCCGGTATCCGGCACCAGGTCCAGCGGGAGCCGGTACGGGCGGGAGCCGGGGACAGCGTCGGGACTCAGCTGCTGGATGACCTTGCGCAGCCGGACCATCTCGGCCCGGAGCGTGATGGTGGAGCCCTCCCCCGGGTACAACAGCAAGCCCAGTTCCTCGGCGCTGAGCCCTTCCGGATGCGCGCTCAGCAGGGCCAGGATCTCGCTGTGCCGCGCGGACAGGGAAACGGTCCTGCCGCCCAGGCTCAGCAAGGCCTGGTCGCGGCCCAGCAGCTGCAGGCTGTTTCGGTAGAGGCTGCCTTCGCTGGCACACGGGCCTTGCCTGGCGGCGGCGGCCGGGGACCGTCGTCGTACAGGTTTCCTGGCGAGCTCCGCCGCAAGCTGCAGGCGCTCCACCCGCAGCTGCGCCTGGGCGGCAGCAACAGTGGCCTCCACCAGCGACAGCGTGTGAGGCGCCACCGCGGTGGCCGTCCCGGTGATGTCCACGACGCCGAGCACGGCACCGGAGTCGGGGTCGTGGAAGGGGACGGCGGTGCAGCTCCAGGGGTGGACCGCCCGCTGGTAGTGCTCGGCGCCGGCGATCTGGATGCCCCTGCCCAGGGCAAGGGCGGTGCCCGGAGCGCTGGTGCCGACGCTGGCCTCGGACCAGTCGGCACCGGGGACGAACATCATGCCTTCGGCCCGGCGTTGGAGGGTGGGGTCGCCATCCACCCACAACAGCCTGCCCACCTCGTCGCCCACCGCAACCAGGAGCCCGCTGTCATGGCTGGGCTGGACCAGGAGTTTGTTGATGACCGGCATGATCGCGGCCAGGGGATGCTGCCGCCGGTAGTCCTCCAGCTGGTCCCAGTCGAAAGCCAGCGGTGCGGCCGCGTTGTCCGGGTTGGCCTTGAAGCTTGCCGACCGCTGCCAGGACTCCTTGATGAGGTTGCGCAGCCCGGGGATCTCGGGGGTGAGGTTGCCGGGGTCCGAGCCCAGGCGCTCGTGGCCGGCCAGCGCGGCACGCTGGCGCGGTTCAGGGTGGAGCAGGTTCGTCATCGAACTCCCGTTCCGGAGTCTTGTCCGGCTGTGCAGGGCTGGAGGGTGGCCAAGTCAGCATAGCTGGACAACAACCCTCTGTCACCGGCCTGCCCGGACCAGCTCTTCCAGGGCGTCCGCGCCCGCCGCTGCTCCCCCGGCGGCCGCGTAGCCCTCCGCCACCCGTCGCGCCCCCGGCGCCTTGCCCAGGGCCTGGTGGACGGCTTCCCGGAGCCGCTCCGGGGTGAGGCGCTTCCGGCTGAGCCGCACGCCGGCGTCGGCCGCCACTACCCTTGCGGCTACCTCGTGCTGGTCGCGGCCGAACGGGACCACCACCACGGGCACTCCCTTTGAGAGGGCCTTCTGCGTTGCCCCCATGCCGCCATGGGTGATGGCAACGGCGGCGCGGTCGAGGACAGGGCCGTGCGGCACGAAATGTTCCAGCCGGGCATTGGACGGAACGGGCTGGAAGCGGTCCAGGCCGGACGCCCTGGCGGCACCCGCAGAGCCGGCCTGGGCAGCAGGCAACGTGGCGACGACGGTATAGGGCTCCCCGGCCAGGGCTGCCAGGGCGGTCCGGACAATGGCGTCATCGGCCTGGTACTCGGAGGACGTGGTCACCAGGACCACCGGGGCGGTGGCCTCCCCGAGCCAGGTAGGATTTTCGGCCGGCGGCTCCCAGTCCAGGGCGCCGATCATGCGCACATCCGGAGCCCAGTCCGGGTGCGGATATTCGAACGGCCCGGCGGTGGCCACCAGCATCAGCGGGGCGGTGCGGAACATGGAGTCGGCGCCGGTGACCGGGGGAAGCATGCCGCCGGAGATGTCGTCCCGCAGGGCGTTGATCCGGGGCAGCATCAGCTTTTCGACGGCGCCAATCACCAGGCGCCGCACCACCGCATCCCGGGCCATGCCGAGCGGCCCCGGCAAAGGAGCCAGGCCCGGCCCGAACGGGGGCGTGCCCCTTGACGGCAGAGGCGGGGTGTAGGGGCTGAAGGTTGCCCACGGCAGCCCTGAGTGTTCTGCAAGGATCCGGGCACCCCAGGCGTTGATGTCGATCAGCAGCAGGTCCGGCCTGATCCCGGCAATGGCCCGTTGCAGGTCCGGGGCATCGAACCGGGCGCGGGCCGCGAAGGTCTCAACACTGGAGGCCAGGGCAGCCTTGGCGTTTGTGGCGCGGTAGTCCGTGGCCTCGATCGCAAGAATCCTGCCGTCCACCGGCCCGGCGTGGAACCCTGACTCCATGAGCTGGGGAACCTGCCCCGGCAGGGTGCGGATGTGGACATCATGGCCTCGGGCCTTGAGTTCCTCGAGCAGCGGAACCATGGGGAAGAGGTGTCCGATGGCGGGCGAGGTGTAGGCAAGGACGGTGGACATCAGGGCCTCCGCGTGAAGGGTTCCAGCATTTCGAGCAGGGAGCGGGCCACCTGGCCGCGGCTGAGCCCGGCGTCCAGGCGCAGGAGCTTCCAGGTGTAGACGTCGCAGAGGGCGACGAACTGGGCCAGCCGGCGGTCGTGGTCGGGGCTGCCCTTCAGGGGGTCGAGGAAGGGGGCGAAAACGCGGCGGCACCATTCGCGGTGCAGGCGGCGCGCTCCCCCGGTGATTTCCGCCAGGACGGGGGAGGTTTGTTCCTCGGCGAGCAGCTTCAGGGCCAGCGCGCCGGTGGTTTCGTAGTGTTCCAGGAGGTTGTCGACGGCGGCGGGCACGTCGCCGGGAGGAACGGCGCTGCGCTGGTTGTCCACCCGGGCCACGGCCGCCTTGGCGCTGGCGTCGATGAGGCCGGCGCGGTCCCCGAACCTGCGGATGATGGTCTGGACGGTGACGCCGGCGCGGGCAGCCACCGCGCCCAGGGTGACGTCGGCAAGCGGCCCCTCCATGAACAGGTCTTCGGTGGCCTGCATGATCCGCCGCCCGGTTTCCTGCGCGGAGGTGGCCCGTTTTGGGGAGCTGTAGGGACGGGTTCCGGCCCCGGCCATATTCATGTTAATGAGACTAACTCGAATACTCCGCCAGGGGTAGGGGTCAGCCGCGGGAAATGCGGATCATCTCCTCGCGCGGCACCACCTTGATGCGCTCGCGGACCACGTGGTCCAGGCCCTCGGGTCCGGTCCAGGCGGCACCCAGTCCCGCCTCGTGGGCGTCGAGTTTGTTCCACCCTTCCCAGGTGGTGTATTCGATGCCGCGCTCTTCCAGCAGGTCGATGATGGCCTGGGGATCCGGGTTCCTGGCCGCCGGGAGGGTGAGCCGGTCCTCCAGCAGGAAGCCGATGGTCTCCAGCGCATCGCCCTTGGTGTGGCCGATCAGGCCCACAGGTCCGCGCTTGATCCAGCCCGTGGTGTAGATGCCCGGAACGGGGTTGCCGTCGGCGTCGAGGACCCGGCCGCCTTCGTTCGGGATGACGCCCCGCTTGGCGTCGTACTCCAGTTCGTCCAGCGCGGAGCCGTGGTAGCCGATGGCCCGGTAGACAGCCTGGACAGGGTATTCAACGTACTCCCCGGTGCCCTTGGCGTTGCCGGTCCCGTCCAGCTGCATGCGCTCGAACTTGATGCCGCCCACCTTGCCCGTGCCGTCGTCGAGCACTTCAACGGGGCTGTGCAGGAAGTGCAGGTGCAGCCTGCGGGACGAGGGGTTCTCCGACTCCGCATGCTCCTCCACCAGCCAGTTGGTGAGGGTGTTCACCATGGTCTTGACCTGGTTGTTGGTGCGGATGGCCTCGTCCGAGGCGTCGTCGAATTCAAAATCCTCGGGGTAGAGGACGATGTCGACGTCGTCCATGTGGCTCAGTTCCCGCAGTTCCAGCGGGGTGAACTTGACCTGGGCGGGGCCGCGGCGGCCAAAGACGTGGACATCCGTCACCGGGGACGCCTTCAGGCCGGCGTAGACGTTGTCCGGGATCTCGGTGGTGAGCAGTTCCTCGGGGTGCTTGACCAGCATGCGGGCCACGTCCAGGGCCACGTTGCCGTTGCCGATCACCGCGATTTCCTTTGCCTCCAGCGGCCACTCGCGGGGCACGTCCGGGTGCCCGTCATACCAGGACACAAAGTCGGCACCGCCAAAGGAGCCGCGCAGCTTGATGCCCGGAATGTCCAGGTCCGCATCCTTGATGGCCCCCGTGGAGAAGATCACGGCGTCGTAGAAGGCCCGGAAATCGTGCAGCGTGAGGTCCCGGCCGTAGGTGACGTTGCCCAGGAACCGGATGTCGCCCCGGTCCAGGACCTTGTGCAGGGCGTTGACGATGCCCTTGATCCGGGGATGGTCCGGGGCCACGCCGTACCTGATCAGCCCGTAGGGCGCCGGGTAGGCCTCGAAGAGATCGATGCTGACCTGGAAGTCGCCGTCCTTGACCCCGCTGGACTTGGTGAGGATGTCCGCAGCATAGACTCCTGCCGGTCCCGCGCCGATAATGGCGACGCGGAGGGGACGGTTGGCGGCGGTTTCGCTGTGATTGGACACCGGGAACCCTTCTGAACTGGTCCTGCTCATGTTTCATGAGGGTGCGCCGCATGGTGCAGCACACAGTCCCCCATTCTAGTTGGCGGCCAGGGCCACTACCTTGCCTTCGCGGTACAGCAGCGCCCTGAGCTCAGCTTCCGCCGAGTCCAGCCGTTTCGGATCGATGGTTTCGCCGTCATGGTAGTGGTCCACCACCCGCGGGTCCACGTAGCTCTTGCGCGCAATGGAGGGCGTGTTTCCCAGTGTCTCGGCCGCGTCGTACATGGCGCGGCTGATGGCCCGCTTCCGTTTGGCCGCCGTCCGCTGGACTCCGGTCCGCGCCAGGCTTTCCGCGGCCGCGACGGTCCCGCGCAGGGTCCGGAAGTCCTTGGCGGTGAAGTCTGAGCCGGTCCGTTCCTTCACGTAGGCGTTGATGTCCGCACTGGTGACCGGACGCCAGGACCTGCCCTCCTTGTACGCCAACAGTCGGGCGTTCGGCCCCCTCCGCTTGAGCAGGCGCAGGAGGGCGGCGAGGTCGGCGTCGCGGATTTCCGATTCCCAGTCCTTGCCGCTCTTCGCCGGGAAGCGCAGGGAGATCCGGTCCTTGCGCACCTGGACGTGGGCGCACAGCAGGGTGGCCAGCCCCCGGCTGCCGTTCTCGTTGGTGTACCGCTCCGAGCCAACCCGCAGGGATCCGCTGTCCAGCATCCGGAACGCCCCCGCCAGGACACGGTCGCGGGTGAAGCCCTCGCTGCGCAGGTCCATGGTGACCAGCCGCCGGGCTGCGGGCAGCGATTCGGCAAGCTGGAGCGACCGGTCAAACTTCACCCGGTCCTTCCGCTCGCGCCACTCCGGATGGTAGATGTACTGGCGGCGGCCCACGGCATCCACGCCGGTGGCCTGGATGTGGCCGTTTTCGAACGGGGCGATCCAGACGTCGGTCCAGGCCGGCGGGATGCCGATGCTTTCCAGGCGGTCCCGGATGGGGCCAGGCAGCAGGGTGGAGCCGTCCAGGTCCCGGTAACTGAAGCCCTTGCCGGCGGCCACCCTGCGGTAGCCGCGGCCCGAGGCGTTGCTGCGCCGGAGCCTCATGGGGTGGGTTCCGGGAAAGGCGCACATGTCATGAAAGCAAGCCTACTGATTATTTTCCGGAATACCGCCTGCCTGCTGGAATACCTGCCCACCGGATGCTGTTATGGACTTCGTGCCCACGCCAGAAGGAACCTCCCCCGCCACGCCCGCTGTTGCCACCACCGCGGCACCCGCGCCGCCTGCGCCGGAGGGTCCCCGGCCCATCGCCAAGGACTCGACGGCGGGCATGCTGTTCGGCATCGGCGCCTACGTGTTGTGGGGGCTGCTCCCGCTGTACTTCTTCATCCTGATGCCGGCGGGCGCCGTCGAAATCGTGGCCAACCGGGTGGTGTGGTCACTGCTGTTCTGTGCTCTCCTGATCACGGTGACCAGGGCGTGGGGCGTGCTCGCGGCGGCGCTGAAGGACCGCCGGGTCTTTGGTTCCCTGGCGCTGGCGGCGTTCCTGATCGCCATCAACTGGCTGACCTACACGTACGGCGTCACCACGGGCCAGGCCGTGGAAACGTCGCTGGGCTACTTCATCAACCCGCTCGTCTCTGTGCTGCTGGGTGTGCTGGTCCTGAAGGAAAGGCTGCGGCCGCTCCAGTGGGCCGCCGTCGGCGTCGGCTTCGTGGCGGTGGGCGTGCTCACCTACTCCTACGGGAAACTGCCGTGGATTGCCCTGACCCTGGCGTTCAGCTTTGGCCTGTACGGCTTCGTCAAGAACCGGGTGGGATCGAGGGTGGACGCCATCACCAGCCTCAGCGTGGAGACCATGGTGCTGGCCCCCTTGGCCGCCGTGGCCATGGTGGTCCTGGCAGCAGGCGGCAGCTCCACGTTGACGTCCCAGGGAGCGGGACACTTCTGGCTGCTGCTGGCATCGGGCGTGATCACCGCCGTTCCGCTGCTTTTCTTCGGTGCTTCCGCACGGCGGCTGCCCATGACCACCATCGGACTGCTCCAGTACTTCGCCCCCGTCCTGCAGTTCCTGGTGGCGCTGCTGGTTTTCCGGGAGGCCATGACCGTTGAACGCTGGATCGGTTTCGGGGTGGTGTGGCTGGCCCTGCTGCTGCTGACCCTGGACATGCTCCGGACGGCGCGCAGGAACTCCCTCGCCCGCAGGGCAGCGGTGCGCCAAGGCGCCTGAGCCCGGCCTTCCCGCCCAGGGTCAACCGCCCAAGGCGCGCTTCACGGCGTCGTACGCCGGTGTGGGTTTCCCGTCGTTGAACAGGTGGTCGTGGCCCTGCCGCAGGCTCCCGCCGTCGTCGATCCACCAGTCGTAGCGGTCATCCACTCCCCACGTGGTGTAGGAGACGCAGGTGCGCGAGCGCAGGCAGGTGGCCAGCACCGTGGCGTACTGCTTCGCCTGGGCGTCCGTCCCCTGCCCGTCCGTGACGTCGTTTTCGGAAATGCGGACGTGGAGCCCGGCGTCCCCAAAACGCTTGAGCGTCCGGGTGAGGTCGTCAGCGGAGATGGCATCGGTCTTGAGGTCGTAGACGTGGGCCTGGAGGCCTGCCCCGTAGATATGGCCGCCCTGCGCGTTCGTGTCCAGGATGAGCTTTAGCAGTGCGTCCTGGCGGCGGCCCGGAACGTCGGCCCCGTTCTCGTTGATGTACTGCTTGACGTCCGGATCGGCCGCATAGACGGCCTTGGAGACCACGGCCGGATAGCCCGGCCCGAAGACGCGGTACCAGATGTTCTGCTGCATGCCGGTCCCCTGGTCCACGTCGAACGGCTCGTTGACCACGTCGAGGGAAGCCAGCTGTCCTTTGAAGTGCCCCACCACTGCGGAGATGTAGTCGAGCAGTGCTGCGCCGCTGGTCCGGCGCTCCGCGTCCGAGCCTGCGGGGAGTTCCTGCATCCAACGGGGCATGGCCTCCGTGAAAGCGATGGTATGGCCGTGCACCGCCATGCCCTTGCTCCGGGCAATCGCCAGGATCGCATCAGCCTCTTCGAAGGTGTACACACCCCGCTGCGGGGAGAGGAACTGCGGCTTCATCGCGTTCTCCGGCGTGAGGGCGCCGAAGTTTTCGACGAACTCCCGGGCATAGTCCGTGTCCCCGGTGAGGGGCCCCAGCGCCACGGCCGCGCCTACCAGGAAGTCCGGACGGGTCCTCGCGGCGAGTGCCTGCAAGCCGTCCTTTGATGGCTGGACGCCGGCTGCCGCGGCCCCTGAGGTGCGCAGGCCGGCGCTTCCCGGCGCTACCGCCTTGAGCGAGGTGATCTCGAAGTCGCCGGAATCGCTGGAAAACCCCAGCCACAGTTCCCCGGACGAGAACACGTTGCCCAGGGGGAGGGAAGAAAGGGTGTCGTTGCCGCTGGCGACGGCCAGCGTATCGCCGGAGCGGCGCACGGTGAAGGGCGCCCCCGGGTCCTTTACAGTGACGTGTTCATCATGCACCGGCACCGGCTGGGTCACGTTTTTCTTCTGCGTCCCGTCGAAGACGGCGATCTTCAGGTCGCTTCCCAGAAGGGTAAGCCGCAGGCCCGCCGGCTCCACGCGGAACTCATCGGCGATGACGGGCGGCCGGTCGTACAGCGCCCAGGACGCGTCCGCGGTCACGTCCGCGAACGTTGCGCTAAGCGAAAAGTCTCCGCCGACCACCAGGTGCGTGCCGGCGAGGTTGAGCGGGGGGTTCGGCTGGCCTCCCTCCCCGCTCTGCTCCACGATGCGCCTGGCGGTGGGCGTCACCTGGAGTGCGCCGTTCCCGGCCCGGACGCCCGGAACGTCCTGCCAGTCCCCGTGCAGGAGATCCAGCGTCACGTCGGGCTTGGGCGGGGAGCATGAGGCGAGGACGACGAGGAGGGCGGACACCAGCACCACCGTCAGTGCGTGCGGGCGCCCGGCCATCCTTCGTCCCCTCCCTGCTGCCAGGACCTGGTACTGCTAGGACTTGGTCCAGCGGACGTCGTCGAAGTACGCCTGCAGTCCCGAATTGCCCTGGACGATCACCTGAAGGCTCGCCTTCGCCACCGCGGTGCTGCTCGGCGAGTACGTCAGGTCCACATTGGTCACGCCGCCGGCCGAGATCCCGAGCTTCCACTGCCCGGAGATCCACTGCCCAGCGGAGTTGTATTCGTCAATGTAGAAGCCCATCTCGCCGCTGGTCCGCGCCGTGATGTTGAGGTAGCTGGCGATCTTGTAGCTGCCGGCTGCCACTGCCACCTGCGGGGAGAACAGGTGTTTGTTGGCCGTGGTGGCCGTCATCTTGACCGAGTTCACCGGGTTGGCAGGGCTCCCGTGGTTGGCTGCGTCAGCCAGGATGGTGGATGCGGAGTCTGTCCGCCATCCCGAGCCGATACCGGCATCAAACGTGCCGTTCGCCACGAGGTTGGGCGACGGCGTGGTGGAACCGCTCCCGAGCGTCATCATCTGCATGTTGTCCAGGTACGCCGTGATGCCGGTGCCGGTCACATAGACCTGCAGGCTGGCAGACGCCACGCTGGTGGAGCTCGGAGTGTAGGTGAAGTTCATCGACTCCACCCAGCGGCTGTTTTCCCGTTTGCGGAACTGCCCGGAAATCCACTGGCCGGCCGCGTTGTACTCGTCCACGTAGAAGCCCACTTCTCCAGTGGAGATTGCCGCCACGTTGAGGAAGGCCTTGTACAGGTAGCTGTTGGCCGCCGACACCGGAACCTTCGGCGAGAACAGGTGGCCCGCAGCGGAACCCGACACCAGCTTCACCGACTTGGCAGGATCAGGGTAGCTCCCGTTGGTCCCGGCGTCCGCGGTGATCGTGGCCGGGGCGTCCGTCCGCCAACCGTCGGCGATGCCGTTATTGAACGTCGCGTTCGGCAGGAGGTTGGGGCTGCCGGTTACCAGGCCCTTGCTGACATTGACGTTCCGGATCTGCCCGGCCGCCACTTTGGTCTGCACATACGCTGCCAGCTGGTCCAGCTCAGCCGTACCGTACTGGTAGTCATCCGGGTTCTGGCTGGGCGATGTCCTGACGTCGTGGAACGTGAAGATGGCCCACGTCCTGTTGGCGATGGCCTCGTCAACCTTCGCCTTCAGCGTGGAGACCGGAGTGGTGGCTTCCTGCACCGGCGTGTTGTGGAGCAGCAGGTCGCCGAGCGGCCAGATGTTGTTGCCCACGTCCGCAAAACCGCGCATCGACGTGTAATACTTTGCGATCCGGGCGAGCGCCGACATGTCGTAGTCGCCGTAAGGCGTGGCCAGGGCAGTGGCATTGAACCCGTGGGCCGACAAAGCGGCCCTGCTGTTGGCCAGCTCGGCGTCCACCTGGGCGGCCGTCAGCTTGGTGGCCTGGCAGTCGTTGCCCACGCTGACAAGGCACTGGTGGTCAACGGTGTGCGAGCCGATCTCCCAGCCGTAGGTGTTCTGCAGCTGGGTGACCTGGTCCCACGTCATATAGGGAACGTCGGTGTTGGCGCGGCAGGTGTTCGGCACGGTGGTCATCCCCACGCAGTTGGTGATGACGTAACTGGTGCCGGTGAGCCCGTACTTCTTAAGGGTGGGGGCAGCCTGCGTTAAGGCACTTTGCATGCCGTCGTCGAAGGTGAAGGACACGAGCGGAGTTGGGGCAGGGTTGTCCACGGCGGCGTTCGCGGCCGCAGGGGTCAGCAGCGCGGCGGCCATGGCCCACACGGCTACCCCGAGGGTCAGGAGCCCGGCGCGGCCTCGCGCCAGGCTGGATCTGGATTTGATCATGACTTTCTCCTTCTTTCGGGTGGCGAAGGCGCCGCGTTTCACCGCCTGGTGGTGGTCACGGGCCCTGCAACTGCTCGAACGCCTGGGCGACCGGTTTCACCTGGATGCCGCTTTCGTCGATGAGCTGCAGCTGGGTTGCGAGGACGTCGCTGGTGATAGTGCTCTTGTCCGCCGCAATTGTGTTTTTCTGGGTCCCCGACGCGTCGGGGGCAGCGATCTGGTGATAGACCAGGATGAGCCAGCCGTTGGACCGCTTAGCCTCGGCGAGCGCTTCCTTCAGGGTTTCCGGCGTGGTTGCGTCGGTCACGTACAGGACCTTCAGGTCATGCGGGTTGAGGTTTTGCCTCGTGTTGATGCCGTCGTCGGTCCCCCGCGTGATCTTGAAGTACTTGGCCGCGTACCAGTCCACCTGCGGGTCGGAGCGTCCGTACGGCGGTGCCAGGTCATCGGTGGGAAGGCCGGCCGCGGCCAGCGCTTCCTCACTCTTGCGAAGTTCCTCATCCAGCCGGTCCGCCCCCACGGAGGTGAGGTCGACGTGCTGGTAGGCGTGGGCTGCAATTTCATGTCCCGCCTGGTGCAGCTGCTGGACCTCGGCGCCGGTGATGAAGTTCGGCGTCTCAATCGAACTGGCGTTGACGTACTGGGTGGACTTGAACCCATGCTTGTCCAGCAGGGGCAGCGCGCGGTCGTACACGGACTGCCACCCGTCGTCGAACGTGATCGAGACCAAGGGCTGGTTCCACCGCAGCGGCCCGGGCCTGGTGATGTCCGTCAGCGAATAGTCGCGGACCGCGGTGGTCCCGTTCCCATGCGCAACCAGGGTGACCATCGCGGTGGCCGCGCCGTCCGGGACCTGGAATGCCTCGCTGATGGTGGTCCACTCCCCTGCCGGCGGCACGGTCTCCAGGTTCTTGAAGGTGCGTCCGCCGCCCGCGAGCTCGAACTCGGCCACCACATCCACCTCGCGGTCCGCCTTGTAGGCCGCGCCGAACCTGAAGTAGCGGTCCGGGGTCACCGGGATGGGCTGGTACTGCCACTTCGCCTCCCCGTTCTGGTAGTTTCCGATGCGGGTCCAGAGGAAGCTTCCGCGCCCGTCCTCGCCGCGCCCGGACTCCACTGTTGACGTCCCGGAGGAATAGGGGGACCAGAAGGCCGGCTGGTTCGGCTGGGTACCGGCGAATCCCGGGTTGGGGATCACGTTGGGGCCCGCCGCTGCGGGTGCCGGAGGCTGGACGTCGTCCGCTGCCTCGAGGTAGGCGCCTTCCACGCGTGCGGTACCCACTGATGCGAAGCGGAAGACGTACTCCACGGCCGTGACCGTGTCGCCGCTGTTGAACGCGTCACTCACCGTGAACGCGGTGGTCCCCGGCCGCTCCACCGGGTTCCTCAGCTGCTCCAGGCTGGTGCTGCCGTCCTTATGGTATTTCCGTGCCAGCAGCCGGAAATCCGCTTCCGTGGTGGCGAACGCCTTGAAGAAGTAGGTCTTGCCGGGGGCCACGTCCACGTGCGGGCTGGTGAGGGTGACATCGCCCGAGGCGTATTGCGGAATGTCGAGCTTCAGCGCCTGGGCGCCCATCTGCCCCGGCACCAGTTCCAGGGAGGTCTTCGCGTCCCCGCTGTGGCCGGCGGTCCAGCCGCCTTCCGGAGCCACTGAAATACCGGCCGACGGCGACGGGCCGGGTGTCGCCGTGGGTGCGGCAACGCCTGGAAAGAGCGCCGGGAGCAGGTTGGCTCCGGGCCGCGCCTGCGCGAAGGTTCCGATCCTGCCCGTATACATGAACCACCCGGCGGTGATCAGGAGGACCAGGACCGCGATGACCACGAGCGGATTCAGCAGGACCTGGCGGACCCGCCGACGCCTAGGCGGCACGGCTTATCACCGCCACGCTGCCGGCCCGCTGCGGAGATTTCCAGGTGTTGATCTCCGGGCGCCGCACCAGCCCTGGCGAACGGACGATGCACCGGACCGCTGCCGCGAGCTGGACCAGGTCCATGATGTAGAACAGGAAATAGGCGGTGGGCGCGTACATGCACAGCCTGGTGCGTTCCCGCGGTGAGAGGTTTTCATCCATCAGGACCGTCAGCAGCGTGTAGGCGGTGATGGTGGCGTAGGACCCGATGATCAGCGCCGGAGTGTAGGTGGCCAGCGACCAATAGACCGCGTACGTCCAGGCCAGGGGTGAGACGAGCAGCGTGAACTCGCTCAGCACGGCCGTGGGCATGCGGTAGTACGCCAGGGTGCGGCTGTAGCGGCGGCTGGGGTTCAGCGTCATGCTGCGGTACTTGATGAGGTTCTGGATGCTTCCGTACTTCCAGCGGTAGCGCTGCTTTGCCAGGGCACGGAAGGTGAGCACCCCCTCGGTCTTGGCCACCACGTCCGCGCCGTAGACCATGCGGAAGCGCCGGTTGCCCAGGTGGGTGATCTTCGCGCTGAGGCCGATGTCCTCGGTCACGGTGTCCGTGTCGTAGAAATCCACCTTGCGCAGCACGCGCATCCGGTAGGTGGAGGCCACCCCACCCACCACGAACTCGCAGTTCAGCAGCGAGTAGAGCTTCTTGGAGCGGTAGCCGATCATGTGCTCAAACCGTTGCAGGATGCCGAGCGCCGTGGTCTCCTCCATGATCTGGACGTTCGCCGCCACTCCTGCCACGTACGGGTCGTCGAAGTAGGACAGCGCACGGGTGATGGCCTCCGGCTGGATGACCGAGTCGGCGTCGAGCGTCATGACGAACTGGCCGCGCGCGAACCTGCGGAGCACCGTGTTGAGCGCCGCGCCCTTGCCCACGTTCCGGTGCATCCGCACGATCCGCAGGTCCATCCCGGGGTGGCGCAGCTGGTAGTCGCGGACCAGCCGGCCGGTGAGGTCACCGGAGGCGTCATCGGCCACGAGGACTTCGAACAAGGGGTAGGTGCTGCGCCGGATGGAGTCCAGGGTCCGGACGATCACGGCTTCCTCATTGTGGGCGGCAATGACGATGGAGACCAGCCCCGGTACTTCAGGGATGGCCCGCCGGTGCCAGGTAGCCGTCGCTGCGCATTCGGGCTGGTAGGGGGTGGGAAGCCGGACGCCGCTGAGTCCCTTGCGCCGCTGTTGCCATATGTCGTAGAAGTTGGCACCCGCCAGGTAGAGGCCGAAGTGCACAACGTACAGGATGCTGACGCCCGCGAAGAGCCAAAAGACCAAGAGCGCGATATCCATCGCTCATCTGTCCACGGAGTTGGTTGCCAGCACGTTCGTGAAGGCTTCTGGAAGCGGGACGTTGGCCGGCTGGAGCAGGTCGATGCCGGCCGCGATGGCTGGAACAACGGCGATGGCCGGCTTGACCGCGGCAACGGCGGCCTGCGCGGCGGCGGCCCCGGCCGCCCGGGCAGTCCTGGCGGCGTCAGGAAGGGCCGTACCCGTAGTAGCGGCGGCGGGGGCGTCGATGCTCGCCACTGCGATGGCTGGAACGGCGGTGCCGGCTGCCGCCACCTTGGCCATGGCCCGGCGCGCGGCACGGCGGTAGAACCGGATGCCGATGAAGCGGATGACCACTGTGAGCGTGACCAAGCCCCACAGAACCAGGCTCATCTGGGCCACGAAAGCGAGCAGGCTCTCGAACATGGCCCCGTCCCGGCCGAAGGTGGTCGCTGCAGGCACGGCGAAGGTTCCCAGGTTCGTCACCACAGGCCCTCCCCCGTTCCCCTTGAAGCTTGCGTCATTGCTGAAGGCTGCGTCATTGCCTTCCCCCTGTCTTGAGCAAGATGTCCGTCTTTGGGCTGTGGGGTGTCGCCGCCTGGGGTGCCCATGCACCAGGCGTTGGTGGAAGTTCCTGTCGTCAGCGTCATGGGAGGGCAGCGTCATTACCCTGCGGCTGACTTGATCGGGAGCGCATATGCGCTCCGCATTTTGGGGGTGGCAGGTGGCGCCTCAGGCAATCGGCGTCGCGCACAGCCCGCCCGTTTATAGGTCAAAATTACGTATTCCTGCGCAGGCCCGACACGAGTAACGGGTACTCTATAAAGATTTTTGGGGCTACTTACCGAAAGGGTTTTGGGGGGACCGCCGCCTGCCCGCCGGTCCGGGCGGAATATTAGGTAGTTTGCGCAGTCCGGTGCGGGGGCCTAGGTATCCCCCCATGGCGGGATTTCCCGGGCAACGGAAAAAGGCAGCACCCCGGCGGGGTGCTGCCTTTTCCGTGGACCTGCTTTGCGGCTCTAGGCGTTGGCCTTGATGGCTGCGGCGAGGACTTCCAGGCCGTCTGCGAGCAGCTCATCGGTGATGACCAGCGGGGGCAGCAGGCGGATGACGTTGCCGTAGGTGCCACAGGTGAGGATGATTACGCCTTCCTTCAGGCAGGCGGCGGCGACAGCCTTGGTGAGCTCCGGGTTGGGTTCCTTTGTTCCGGCCTGGACGAGCTCGATGGCGAGCATGGCACCGCGGCCGCGGACGTCGCCAATGACCGCGGTTCCGGCGTTGGCCAGATCGGACTGCAGTTCACGCAGGCGCGCCGTGGCGATGGACTCGATGTGGCGGGCACGGCCGTTCAGGTCGTACTCCTCCATGGATCCGATCGAGGCCAGGGCTGCTGCACAGGCCACGGGGTTGCCGCCGTAGGTGCCGCCCAGGCCGCCGGGGTGCACGGCGTCCAGGAGGTCGGCGCGGCCGGTGATGGCGGACAGCGGCATGCCGCCGGCAATGCCCTTGGCCATGGTCATGATGTCCGGGACGATGCCTTCGTGGTTGACGGCGAACCATTCGCCCGTGCGGCAGAAGCCGGACTGGACCTCGTCGGCGATGAAGACGATGCCCTTCTCCTTGGCCCAGGCGGCCAGCGCGGGCAGGAAGCCCTCGGCCGGGACGATGAAGCCGCCCTCACCCTGGATGGGCTCGATGATGACCGCGGCAACCTGGTCGCCGCCGATCTGCTTCTCGATCATGGTGATGGCGCGCTTTGCTGCCTCGGCGCCGGTGATCGAGGGGTTTTCCTCGCGGTACGGGTAGCTCATGGGCATGCGGTAGACCTCGGGCGCGAACGGGCCGAAGTTGGTCTTGTACGGCATGGCCTTGGCGGTGAGCGCCATGGTGAGGTTGGTCCGGCCGTGGTAGGCGTGGTCGAAAGCCACGACGGCGTCCCGGCCGGTTGCCAGGCGGGCCACCTTGACGGCGTTCTCCACTGCCTCGGCACCGGAGTTGAAGAGGACGGTGCGCTTCTCGTGGTCGCCCGGGGTGAGGCGGTTCAGCTGCTCGGCGACGGCCACGTAGCCCTCGTAGGGGGTGACCATGAAGCATGTGTGGGTGAAGTGCTTCACGGCTTCCTTGACGGCGCCCACGACGGCGGGGTCGGAGGCACCCACGCTGGTCACGGCGATGCCTGAGCCCAGGTCGATGAAGGAGTTGCCGTCGACGTCGTGGATGATGCCGCCGTCGGCGTCTGCAACGTAGACCGGGACACTGGAGGCGACGCCGGCAGCCACCACGGACTTACGGCGTTCGGTCAGTGCCACGGACTTGGGGCCCGGGAAGTCGGCCTGGACGTTGCGCTTCTGCTCCAGGCGGTAGGTGATGTCTGCTGCGGTGGTGGTCATGGTTCTTTTCTTTCTACGATTCCGGGTTTCGGCAAGCTCAACCAGCGGGGAATGGTCAGGCGTCGAGGGCGGACATCACGTGCTTGATGCGCGTGTAGTCCTCCACGCCGTACATGGAGAGGTCCTTGCCGTAGCCGGACTGCTTGAAGCCGCCATGCGGCATTTCGGCGGTAAGGAGGATGTGGGTGTTGATCCAGACGGCGCCGAAGTCCAGGTCCCGGCTCAACCGCATGGCCGTGCCGTGGTTGGTGGTCCAGACGCTGGAGGCCAGCGCGTAGTCCACGTCGTTGGCCAGGGCAACGGCTTCTTCCTCGGTGCTGAACTTCTGGACGGTGATGACGGGGCCGAACGTTTCCTTCTGCACCACGTCGTCGGTCTGCTTGGCGCCGGTGATGATGGTGGGTTCGAAGAAGTAGCCCTTCTCCCCTGCCCGGTGTCCGCCGGTTTCGATCCGGCAGTTGGCCGGCAGGTTCTCCACCACGGAGGTCACGGCGTTGAAGTGGTTCACGTTGTTCAGCGGGCCGAAGTAGTTGTCTTCGTCGTTCTGCGAGCCGGTGTGCAGGGTCCGGGTGTGTTCCACCATGGCTGCAACGACGTCGTCGTGCACGGAATCCTGCACCAGCACCCTGGTGATGGCCGTGCAGTCCTGGCCGGCGTTGAAGAACGCGAATTCGGCGATCGCCGCCGCGCTCTTCTTGATGTCCGCGTCCGCGAAGACGATGGCCGGGGCCTTTCCGCCGAGCTCCAGGTGGGCGCGCTTGAGACCCTTGGCGGCGCCGGAAGCCACCGCGATTCCCGCGCGGACAGATCCCGTGATGGACACCAGGCCGGGGACCTTGTGCTCCACCATCATGGCACCGGTTTCGCCGGTGCCCAGGACCACGTTCAGGACGCCCGCGGGCAGGATGTCGCCGGCCAGGCGGGCCAGGACCAGCGTGGACTCGGGGGTGGTGTCGGAGGGCTTCAGGACCACGGTGTTGCCGGCAGCGAGCGCGGGACCGATCTTCCAGATGGCCATCAGGAAGGGGTAGTTCCAGGGGGCCACCTGGGCCACCACGCCGATGGGTTCGCGGCGGACGTAGGAGGTGTGGCCCTCGAAGTACTCGCCGGCGGACTTGCCCTCCAGGATGCGGGCGGCACCGGCGAAGAAGCGCAGCTGGTCGGCGCCGGCAGCCACTTCCTCGGAGGCGATGAGGGAGCGGACCTGGCCGGTGTTGCGGTGCTGGGCTTCGACGAGTTCGTCGCTGTTGGCCTCGATGGCGTCGGCAAGCTTGAGCAGCATCAGCTGGCGCTGGCCCGGGGTGACGTGCTTCCAGGTCCTGAAGGCGTCCTTGGCTGCCGTCATGGCCGCATCCACATCCGCCTGCACGGAAACGGGGGCCTGCGCCACCACTTCCCCGTTGGTGGGGTTGACCACGTCCAGCAGGGTGGTGCCGGCGGGGGTGACGAACTTCCCGTTGATGAAGTTCTGCAAGGTTTGGACCACGGTGTGCAACCTCTTTCGTAAGGGCCATCGGCGGCCGGGCGGAGACCAGGACGGATGGATGGAACTGCCTTGAGCCTATGCCAGCGCCCAAGCGGGGTGAATAGCCACCTGCACACCCTTGCCAAAGGGGTTTAGTGCGGTTGCCCAGCTCACGTTTATCCTTGCTTCATGGCCATTTCCCTTGCTGCCCTGGTGGGCGTGACCTCCTTGAAGCTGTCCAAGGCGGGCGTGGCGGAGACCACCTGGAACCAGGACATCAACTGGGTGGCTGTGACGGAACTGGAGGATCCGCAGCGGTTCCTCAACGGCGGGGAACTGGTGCTCACCACGGGCCTGCGGCTGCGGTCCGCGCCGGAGCAGCGGCGCTTTGTGCGGCAGGTGCAGCGTGCCGGTGCGGTGGGCATCGGATTCGGCGTGGGGTTGTCCCATGAGGCGGTGCCGCCGGCCCTCCTGGCGGAGGCCAACCGGTGGGGCCTGCCGGTGGTGGAAGTGCCCTACGAGACCCCGTTTATCGCCATCACCAAGCTGGTGGCGGACGCCCAGTCGGCGGACCACTACGCCAAACTGGAACGGCTCATTGCCGGGCACCAGGTGCTGGCCCGGGCGCTGCTGACCGGCGGCGGGCTGGCAGAGCTGCTGAAGAACCTGGGCGGCATGCTGCGCACCGACGTGGCGCTGACCCAGTTCACGGCGCAGCTGTACAACAGCGGCAGCACCCACCCGTCGGCCGATACGTGGTCCAGCTACCCGGTGCCCACGGGCCGGCGGGACGCCTGCACGCTGTGGGTCCGCCAGCCGTTCGAGGACACCGGCATCATCGGTTACGCGCAGAACCTGATCAGCGTGGAGCTGAACAACATGGTCAAGCAGCGGCAGGCCCAGCGCGCCCTGTGCGGCCAAGTATTGGAGGACGTGATCCACGGGGCGCTGGAGACCAGCGAGGCCCAGCGCCGCCTGGCCGGCGTGGGCGTGAACAGCACCCGCAAGAACGTGGTGCTGCTGGCCGTGTCGGCCGCCCACGGGAAGGCGTTGGGGAGCACCTCGGTGCCGCAGGAACTGGAGAAGGCGGTCGCTGCCGTCGTGGGCAAGGACCTGGTGCTGGTGGTCAATGACGACGGCGGGACGGCGCCGGCGCTGGCACGGAAGCTGAGCGACCACCTCGCCGAAGCCGGGATTCATGCCACGATCGGCATCGGCGGGGCGTACACCAAGCCCAACGGCCTGCGCTGGAGCTATTTCGAAGCCCGGGACGCCGCCAGCCATGGGCTGCCGGTCAACGAACCGGAACGGCTCAGCCTGACATCGCTGCTCCTGGCCAGCGAGGATGTCCCGCTGGCGGACATGGCGCACGAGTCCTTGAACCCGCTGCGGGCGTTCGATGCCGCGCACGGCTCGGAGCTGATGTCCACGCTGGAGAGCTACCTGAACAACAACGGCTCGGTGGCTGCGGTGGCGGAAGAGCTCACGCTTCACCGGAACACGGTCCGGTACCGGCTGGCGCAGATCACCGAGCTCACCGGGTATGACCCCTCCGTCACTGCGGACCGGGTGCAGCTGTGGCTGGCCCTGGCCGTGGCCCGGTTGTCCGCCCGGCAGGGCAAGTAGGCCGGAAACTGCCCGGCAGGCCTCAGAGGACGCCGCGGCCCAACAGGTCGCGCGACTTCTTCCTGGCCTTCCGGTACCCGGCACGGGCCTCCAGCATCCGCTCTTCCTGCTGGTTGAGCAGCTCCGCGTAGATGCCTGCCGTGGCGGGCTCGCTGTGTTCCGCGGCGATGGCTGCCAGCAGGTCGCGGGCCACCACTGCGTCCTGGAACTGGCCCAGGATCTTCTGCTGCCGGCGGGCGGCCTTGGCTACCTTGCCCGCACGCTTGCCGTGCACCAGGGCCGCTGATTCAGCCACGTGGCGCAGCCGCTTGGCGTCTTTGCGGACCCGGTGGAGGGCAAGTTCCTGGTCCCTGCCGCGCCGCGCGCGCTTGGCCGCTTTGCGGGAGCGCTCCAGCCGCCTGGCGGCCTTGTCCACGGCTTTCGCGGCCGCCCGACGTCCCGGCGCTACCGCGTCGGCGCGCACCGGCGGGTTGTCACGGAAATCCTCAAGCTTGTCCAGGAGCCTGAAGTAGCGGCCCGACTCCAGGGCTTCCAGCAGGAGCCGGTACGCGGCGTCATAATCCCCGCCCGTGCGCTGCTCCACCCTTGCCGTGGCCCCGGCTGTGCCATCCCCGGGCTGCAGCGCGCCCAACTGGTCACGGAGCCGGGCCCGCAGGACCTCGGCGTCGCGCGGCTGGCCGAGCAGCTGGCCCAGCCACTTCAGCTCGCTCCGCAGTTTGCGCACCGGTGACGCCCGGTAGAGCTTGGCGTACGCGGCCAGGACTGAGCGGATCCGGCGCGTGGCGGACCGCATGGTGTGAATGGCCTCGGGTTCCTCATTCCGGACGGCAGCGTCGCTGGCGAGGATCTGGTCGATCTGCGCGGCCACATAAACCGTGACGACGGCGGCAGCCGGCGCACGCTTCCCGGCCAGCAGGGCAGGGGTGCCTTCGGGTCCGGCAGCACCGGCGGGCGCCTCGCCCGCGGCGGCACGCTTGCCCGCTTTGGTGTCAGAGCCCAAGGCACGGACCAGCTTCGAGGCATGGCCGGCGGGCCGGGCGCCGGCGGCTGCGAGCAGTTCCTCCACCGGGCCAAAAAGGTCCGGCTGGCCGTGGACCAGCTCCAGTTCCCATTCGCGCCATTCCTGCCTTGTGGCGTTGTCCCCGTCCCCCAGGCGTTCGGCGGTGACCTGGTCGTCCGCGAGGTCGGCGAGGTGGGCGCCGTCGGCCCCGTACAGGGGGTAGGTGGTGCGGCGGGTGTCCAGGCGCACCACCGGCACGGGGACAGCACCCCTGAGGTAGGCGTAAAGGTGGGTAAGCAGGGCGTCCGGTACGACGTCGGGACGGCCCAGGGGTGCATGCAGTTCCGTCCGCTCCTGCGGGCCTTCGCCGCCGGCCGCCGCCTGGGGCGGCAGCTTCAGGTGCCACCCCGCGTCCTTCCCGCCGGTGCGGCGGCGGAGGGTGATGCGGCGGGCGGCCAGGGCATGGGTGGGGGTGTCGAAGTACACCGCCTCCAGCAGGTCGGTGTGGGAATTGCCTGTGCGGGCCACCCCTGCGGCCTGTTCCAGGGGCGGCACCACGGCGCCGGCATCGACGTCGTACTTCTTCTCAATCTCGATTCCCCTGGAAGCCTCCACAGCCGTCCTTCCGCACCGCCTGGTCCGCGCCAGGTCCTCCGACAGTCCGTTGGCAGTCTATTGCAGGCACCGAAGGCGTGGAGAGGTTGGCCACAAAAGCACAAACATCAAACGTCTAACCTTTAGGCTGGTTCGTATGCCCGCCACTCCCCCCGCTTCCGTTCCCACAGCCACCCAGGCACCCGCTGCGGTGACCGGCACCCCTGCCGGCGGTACCGCCCCGGCAAAGCCGCGCTCCGCCGTCGTCTTCGGCGTCATTGCGCTGGTGCTGATCGGGCTGAACCTGCGCGCGGGCATCACCGGGGCGTCCGCGCTGCTGCACGATCTGCAGGCGGTGCTGGGCTACGGGGTGCTGGTGGCGGCAATCATCCCTTCCATCCCCACCCTCTGCTTCGCCCTTGCCGGGGCCGCCACGTCCTGGCTCACCGGCAGGCTCGGCGTGGAGAAGGCCATCCTCCTGTCCCTGGCGCTGCTGGCCGGCGGGCTGCTGCTGCGCGGCGTCCCCGCCACGGGCATGCTGGTGGCCGGGAGCGTGGTGGGTATGTCCGGACTGGCCATCTGCAACGTGGCCATGCCGTCCTTCATCCGGGAGCACTTCGCGTCCCGGACGTCGCTCATGACCGCCGTCTACACCGTGACCATGACCACCGGCGGCACCCTGACCTCGGTCGCGGTGGTCCCGCTGGCACACGCGCTCGGTTCCCCGTCCGCCGCCGTCGGCGCCGTGGGCATCGCGGCCGTGGCCGCCTTCCTGGGCTTCCTGCCGGTGGCCCTGCACGCCCACCGCCATACGGTGCGGACCACGGCCGGGCATGTGTCGCCCTGGCCGCTGCTGCGGACCCGCAAGGGGCAACTCCTCACCGCGATCTTCACCCTGCAGGCCCTGCTGGCTTACGCCCTGTTGAGCTGGTTCCCCTACATGCTCACCACCATGGGCATGAGCGCCTCGGACAGCGGACTGATGTTCGGCCTCATGCAGCTGGTCTCCGTCCCCGCGGGCATGGTGCTGATTGCCATCGGCGCCAGGCCCCGGATGCTGCGTCCGGCGTTCTACCTGGTGAGTATCACCATGGCCGTGGGAATTGCGGCGCTGCTGGTCCTCCCCGTCGCCCTGGCGGCCGTCCCCGCCATCCTGCTGGGCTTCGGCCTGGGCATCTTCCCGCTGGTGATGGTGATGATCAGCCGCAGCGGCACCAGCACCGCCGAGACCACCGCACTGTCCACCCTGGCCCAGTCCTCCGGCTACCTGCTGGCCACCGCGGGCCCGTTCGGCATGGGCCTGCTGCACAGCGCCACCGGAGGCTGGTCCCTGCCGCTGGGGCTGCTGCTGGCACTGGCCCTGGTCCAGATCGTGGTGTCGCACATGATCACCGGCCCTGCGATGTCCGGCAAGCCCGCGGAGAGGAAGTAGCCCCATGTCCCTGAGCCCTTCCGTCCGCCCGCCGCTCGCCGCCGAGGTCACCGCCAAGCTGCGGGGCATGGTCCACTCCGGCGAGTGGCCGCTGAACCAGCGCATCCCGTCCGAACCTGAGCTCATGGCCAGGCTGGGGGTTTCCCGCGGCACCCTCCGCGAAGCAGTGAAGGCCCTTGCCCACGGCGGAATGCTGGAGGTTCGCCGGGGGGACGGCACCTATGTCCGGGCCACGAGCGAAATGTCGGGGGCCGCGCGCCGCATGTACCAGGACCACACCGAGCAGCACATCCTGGAGGTCCGGCTGGGCCTGGACACCCAGGCTGCCCGGCTGGCCGCGCGCAACGCAACGGACGACGACGTCGCCGCCCTGGGTGCCCTCCTCGCCACCCGGGACCAGGCCTGGAACAACGGCGACTACGAAGCCTGGGCGGACGCGGACTGGAGCTTCCATGAGGGCGTCGCCAGGGCCTCGGGCAATCCCCTGCTCCACGAGCTTTATGCGAGCTTCGGCACCGTGTTCCACCAGGACCTGCTCACGCAGCAGCGCCGGCCGGGGTTCAACGGACTCCCCCGCGACGGCCACGAAACACTGCTCGACGCCATCGCTCAGCGGGACGAAGACGCTGCCGTTGCCAGCGTGAACCGGAACCTGAACTCATGTGCGGAGTGGCTGGCGGAGTAACGCCGCCCTGTTGGCCCCGCCCTGTTCAGCCCTTGGGCATGCCGGCGGCCCGGCACTGTGGTGCCGGGCCGTCGTCGTCCGCTCTAGGTCTGGCTGGTTGCGTTAGTCGCGGCGCAGGCCCGAAAGGACGTTCTTGGGGCGCTGCATCTCGCCGTGCTTGGCGCCGAGGATGATCACCAGGGCAGCGAAGCCGGGGATGGCCCACTGCAGTGCCTTGAGCTGCTGCTGGGCCGACTTCAGCTCATCCGAGGCTGCAGCGTGCGGCTCGGTGGCACCCTCGGCACCCTCACCGGCCAGCTTCTCCACCTTCTTGCCCAGGATGCCCGAGTACAGGGTCACCGCAGCGCCCACCACGGTCACGGCCGTCTTGATGACGGTGTCGCGGGCCACGCCCTCCTGCTTGGCAATACGGCCCTTGTTCTCCCAGGCAATGGCCAGGTCCGCCACCAGGTGGGAGGCGAAGGCCGCGGTCTGGAACGGCGCCCACTTCATCCAGCCGGCACTGGAAAGCCGGGTGCGCTCTGCGGGGTCCTTGGCCTGGGCCGCTGCCCCGTTGAGCCCGATGGCGCCCATCAGGGATCCACCGAACCATGCTGCTGCCGTCAGGTCGTGAACTGAACGGGCAATGAGATTTCCTGCCATGATGTGCATTCCTAACGTTGTGGACTGGTTCCGGGTTGCCGCTGTGCCGCGGACTTCACCTGCCGTATTCCTTCGAGGTATGGTCCGCCTATGGTAAGCACACTTACTAATATTACGAAACCCCGTCCCGGAGAGGGGCAACCGCGTAATATCGTCGCCATGGGAAACACAGGGACATTGTTCGGCTGGGCCTTCGGGGACCCCGCCCGTGGAAGTGACGGCGGCTATGTGGACGGACTCCAGCGCGAGGCGCTGGGGAACGCGCGGGAAACGGCAAAGGCCAAGGGCGTTGGCGTTGTAGCCGGCTCGGAGGTGTTCACCGTCCTCAGCGCGGACGATTCCCTGGTGGAACTGGACAACGCCCCCGGCCAGCTGGTGGTCCGCTGCACCGTGCACGTGGAGGGACCCGGCGCAGAGAAGCTGCGGGCCGAAGGCCCCATGAACGGCTAAGAGATGTCCGACGGCGAATCCACCCTCAGCCAGGCAGCGGACGCTGTCGAGGAGGCGTCCAATGCCAAAGCGCTGGACGTCCTGGCCCGTTCCGGATTCGCCGTCATGGCACTGCTCCACATCATCGTGGGGGCCATCGCCATCGCCATCGCGTTCGGCCACCCCGGTGATGCCGAGGCCACCGGCGCCATCGCCCGGCTGGCGAACAACCCGTGGGGTCCCCTCGTCATGTGGGGATGCGTGGCCGCTTGCCTGGGCCTTGCACTGTGGCAGGCCAGCGAAGCGACGCTGCGGGCCAGGAGCCTTACCCGCAAGGAACGGCTGGCCAAGCTGGTGTCCTCGGGATTCCTGGCCATCGCGTACGGCAGCGTGGGGCTGACTTTCGCGGGCTTCGCGTTGGGGCAGCGCAGCGACTCGGGCGACAATACCCGGGACTTCAGCGCCAGCCTGATGGCCAACCCCGTGGGACCGTGGGTCCTCGTCGCGCTCGGCCTGACCATCCTCGGCATCGGCATCTACTTCGTGGTCAAAGGACTCCGGCGCGGATTCAAGGAAGAGCTGTTCCACTTCGAGGGCACCCGCCGCGGCAGGCTCATCGACAGCCTGGGCGTCACCGGCCATGTGGCCAAAGGTGTTGCGCTGGACCTCACCGGGCTGCTGTTCATCATCGCCGCCGCCCGGCACCGGCCGGACGAATCCACCGGGCTGGACGGCAGCCTCAAGGCCCTGCAGGGCCACCCGTTCGGGCCCACCCTGCTCGTAGCCATCGGTGCAGGGTTCATCGCCTACGGGATCTTCGCGCTGATCCGGGCCCGCTTTGGCCGCATGTAGTTCCGGAGTTTGTGGGTAGGGAGAAAGTATGACCCAGCAGCTGCGCACTAGTTCCGCCGTCGCCTCCAGTGCCGGCCAGGCCTTCGCCGGCCTCTTCCGGCTCCTGAAACTCGCCCGGCCGGACCGGCCCATTCATCCGCAGGGGCTGGGCCTGCACGGAACGTTGACCAGGACCGGCAACCCGTCCGGCCCCAGCGGCATTGACTGGCTGGACGCGCCCGGGACGGACCAGGTGGTGGCCCGCTTCTCCCGGTCAGTAGGGCTGCCGCAGGCGCTGCCGGACGTCCTTGGCCTGGCCCTGCGGGTTTCCCCGCCCGGCGCCGGCGGACCCGCGGACGTGCTGTTTGCCTCCACCGGCTGGGGGTTGCCGGGCCGGTTCCTGCTGGTGCCGCGGCTGGATGTTGCAGGTGCCGCCATGACCACGCTGATGCCCTACCGCGGAAGCAGGGGCCCGGTGCTGCTGGGACTGCGGACGCGGAGCCTCCCGCCCGGTTCGCTGGCGTCCGGGGCATGGGTGCTGGGACTGCACTGGGCCACACCGGGCGGACGCTGGCGGGAATGCGGCGAAGTGCGGCTGCACGCCGGTGCCAGTCCCACCGACATCCCGCTGCGTTTCGATCCCCTGGAGCACCAGCCGCCCGGGGCGCAGGCCTACAGCTGGACCCGGCGGCTGCGGAAGCCGTCCTACCGGGCCGCACGGCGGCCCGCACCTCCCGCCGTCGGACGTCCGCCTGAGTCCCCCGCGCCGCGCGGGAAAAGCACCACCGCAACCGGAAGGAACCCCATGTCCACCGTCTCGCAGCTATTCAAAACCCCCTCGGCCGACGTGTGGCGGGTCATCGCCGACGGCTGGCTGTACTCCGGCTGGGTGGTGGGCGCGTCCAGGATCAGGGACGTGGACGCCGAATGGCCAAGGGTGGGTGCCCAACTCCACCACTCGGTGGGAGCCTGGCCCCTGGTGATCGACGACAGCAGCCGCGTGACCGCCGTCGAGCCCGGCCGCTCGCTGGAGCTGGTGGCGCGTGGCTGGCCCATGGGCGAGGCCAAGGTGGAGATGACACTGGAGGACCGGGGCAACCAGTGCCTGGTGACCATCGCGGAGGACGCCATCCGCGGGCCCGGCAAGCTGATGCCCAAGTTCCTGCGCGATCCCTTGATTTCCGCCCGGAACCGTGAAACTTTGCGCCGCCTGGAGCTCATGGCCATCGGGGGCGCGGGAAAATAGCACATTCCCCTTAATAGCCTTAAACGCAAGGAGCCGCGGGACCATTGGTCCCGCGGCTCCTTGCGTTTAAGGTCCTAGACCTGGGCGGAGACGCCGTCGCGGGAGATGTCCACCATGTCCTCGCGCGGCACCACCTTGATGCGCTCACGCTCGACCTCCACGCCGTGCGAGCCGCCGGCTTCGGTGGCCGCTGCGCCGAGGGCCAGCTCGTGGGCGTCCAGCGCCAGCCAGCCTTCCCAGCTGGTGAACTTCACGCCGCGGGCGTCGAGTAGTTCGGTGACGGCGTCCTCCTGCGGAACCGAAGCCACCGGCAGGTTTTCGCGGTCTTCGAGCAGGTAGGTGACGGTCTCCAGGGCGTCGCCCTTGGTGTGGCCGATCAGGCCCACCGGTCCGCGCTTGATCCAGCCCGTGGCGTAGAGGCCCGGCACATGTTGGCCGGACGCATCCAGGACGCGGCCGCCGTCGTTCGTGACCACGCCCTTCTTGTGGTCGAACTCCACGTCAGGCAGGGCGGACCCGAAGTAGCCGATGGCGCGGTACACGGCCTGCACCGGGTAGTCCACGTACTCGCCGGTGCCCCGGGCGTTGCCGGTGCCGTCCAGCTCGGTGCGCTCGAACTTGATGCCCGCCACCTTGCCGGGGGTCTCGGCGTCGTCGTAGATCTCCATCGGGCTGTGCAGGAAGTGCAGGTGCAGGCGGCGGGAGGCCTTGAGCTCGGAGACGTCCTCGGGCTGCTCGGCGATCCAGTTGGTGAGCGTGCCCACCATGGTCTTGGTCTGGTTGTTCGTCTGGATCTGGCGGTCAGATTCCTCGTCGAACTCGAAGTCCTCCGGGTACAGGATGATGTCCACGTCCTTGGAGTGGGACAGCTCGCGCAGCTCCAGCGGGGTGAACTTGACCTGGGCGGGGCCGCGGCGGCCGAAGACGTGCACGTCGGTGACGGGCGAGGCCTTCAGGCCGGCGTAGACGTTGTCCGGGATTTCGGTGACCAGCAGGTCGTCGGCGTGCTTGGACAGGACGCGGGCCACGTCCAGGGCCACGTTGCCGTTGCCGATGACGGCGATTTCCTTGGCCTCCAGCG